>Ga0131853_10002336_pt1 | contig 33971 bp, 21 predicted proteins | sample TergutLab28metaG_FD_92764 | JGI IMG/M metagenome (GOLD analysis project Ga0131853, IMG submission 92764) | Labiotermes labralis P1 segment gut microbial communities from Petit-Saut dam, French Guiana - Lab288 P1 (version 2) (version 2) | ecosystem: Host-associated > Arthropoda: Insects >... | reverse complement strand
GGGTACTTTACATGGCGATATATATGCAAACGGGTACTTTACATGGCGATATATATGCAAACGGGTACTTTACATGGCGATATATATGCGTTTATGATATCTTTCTCAGTTCTTAGAATGAGATTGTTTCAGGTAAAAGTTATACAGAAAATAAACACACACATTTAACGTTCTCAGAACTTTCTATTCAAAAATATTTCCATTTATGAGGAATGTGGAGAAATACTGTAGTCTGGCAGGCCACAGATGACAAAATGGAACATGCGAATTGCATGTTGGATACCTAAGGCTACAAACATATTCTCAGAATACGTAATACTTACAGCTTTTCACCTGCAACAATGGTTGCACGAACGCGCCTCATTGTTACGTTACACGTACATTGCCTGTATTTTTGAAATTTAAATCTGTGTGTGGCATCAAGTAACCCGCAGGCTTTAATAGATTATTGTACATATCTGAGCTTTGTATTGTACTTAAAAGTTAACTTTCATAAACTCACATTTCAATAGCTGCAATGATGAAAGCTGCAGGTTCGGAATGTATTTGTGTTATTTAACCAAAATGTAAAGATGCGGTCCTCAAGCCGTTCCACGTGCCCAACCAGATGTTTGAATGTGGTTGAGTGTGGGTAGAGTACTGCTTCATAAATGTAACATTCATAGGTCCATGCATCGCTAATATAGTCGCAGAATTTAACCAACAAGCTGGAACGTTTAACACATTTATTTGTTTCTGTAAGACACACTACATGTTTCAGACGGCTTTTCCGTCCATCATCAGGAGCTCAAAACTGCACATACAGCGCCAGGTACTTGTCAGACCAATACTGCTACCTGTCGCTAGCCTGGCTAGCAGCAGGTAGCAGTATTGGTCTGACAAGTACTGTACCTGGCGCTGTATGTGTAGTTTTGAGCTCCTGATGATGGACGGAAAAACCGTCTGAAACATGTATAGCGTCTTACAGAAATAAATAAATTGTGAAACGTTGTATCTTGTTGGTTGTACTCTGCGAGTACTGCTTCATACTGACCTACAGTATAGCATACAAACTTTTTTGTAATAATGTTCTATAGTTCTAATTTTGTATAAGTCACTTTTAATCTAGAGCTTTGATTCCTGGATCTGGAAATGTTTCCAACTGAATCAAGCATGTATACCAAAACTTAAACATCCTGAATTTTTCATTATGAAGGCTGAATGCTGAAGTCTGAACATATTTAAAAGCAAGCAATGGGCAAACTGACCACCAAGTGGTTATTCGGGGTGGGGTTGTTAAATGGGAAGCTAAGCGGGCAGAGGGAAGCGAAAGTTGGAATGAATGTTGTGCATATAAGAGGCAATATATAAACCCAAAGTTAAAAGAGTGGCAATAGAAAGAGTGGATGATGCTGGGAGGCGTTTTGCTGTCTGTCGTGGTCTGTGTATTCCACGAAGAGAAAACTTTTGAAGCTTAGCGGCAAATGGAAACAGATGGAGTAAAGAATAAGCTGTGAGCAAGTAAAAGGCATCCTAAAGTAGCTTATAGATTTTTTTTTCCCCGCATTGCCAGTGTTGTGGAAAGGATATTAGTCCTAAATCGGTCAGAAGCTTATGCTTTCCCAGGCGAGGGAGAAATACATTTCTCTTCGAAAGTCGCAGTGACAGCGCGATACGTTTGTTTCTAAGCCTGTGCGAAAGGTGAGAATTTATATTTTGAGCGTGTAGCAGAAATATCACGACCTAGAAGGCACTCATGTTGTTACTTATAGCGTTAACCGTTTGCTGCTACGAATTCATATACCATTTCCTACTTGCACAAAAGCACACTTTACCACCATTGCCTAGATCAGTCTGTTGAAGGCTCCTGATACAATAGTTGACTCATATGAGGACCATAAACAAAAAAGTATCCACAGAGTGTAGGGTTAGAATCTAAAGAAGATGATGCGCAGGGTAGTGACACTTGGTTTTAAGGGTATTTCCTGTGCCTTTGGCTGCGAAGTGTTGAACGGAGTTTCTGTACCAACTGTTTCAAATGCTGTAGAAAATAATTGCATATGTGATCATGTTATAACTGGGCCTGTTTGTAATTAGTTTGCTACTGCAGTTTCTTTCGATGTACGTAGTTAACATCCCTACTGTGTGTTATGGCATATTCAGTATAGCGACTAGACTACGGGATGGACGGTCCGGGTTCGAAAACCGGTAAGGAAGAGAGATGCTGTCTTCTTCAAAATGTCCAACCTGCTCTTGGGCCCACTCACTGGGTACCGGTGCCCTTTCCCTGGCTAAAACGGCCGCAATGTAAAGTTCACCACCTACCTCCATCTAATAAAGGTAAAGATAAAGGTAAGTTTTATCTGTGACATGCCTTGAAGGTACAGAAGGGGAGTGGAGATACAGCTGTACCCATTCTGAACCTCTGCGCTAGATGGGGGTGGGCCTTCAGCACCGCTCACCTTCCGCCTTACTCCAGGCAAGGTGCCTCGGTACACGTTCTGGAGGAGGCTGGGTGTGCAAAAGGATATGTAGAGGAGATCTTTTGCCCCTTTCGGGGTTCGAACCGCGGGCCGTCGATCCTGTAGTAATTCCGTATACCGACTACGCTATCCGGCCCCCAACTGTGCCTAGTGTCGAGGTTAAGAATGAGTGGATATAACCTCTACACCCCCTCTATGCGCTTCTGGCAGGGTAGCGAAAACTTTACCTTTCACTTTGCTCTGTACTAATGCGTGCGGGTAGTTCGAATGTCCTCCACGAAGACAGATGACCCGACTGCGATTTGTCCTTGGTTTCATCTCAGTTTCACACAAATTTTAGGGCTATACCTGCTGTCAAGACTGCTTGCTTCTGCGTTTTCAAAGTGCCGCGACTATAGTCACAGTCTGCTTTATGGTAAGCTTATTAATTAGCACGTGACACGTTTTATAGACACCGAGATAGTCGCCTCGAACAGTAACGCTTCTGACGTGCATTGCGGATGTGGCCGTTTCGAGTGGTACCCCCAATTACGTTGTTGGGTGATTGTAGCACTTCCATCCAATCACTACACGCGAATTCTGGGAAAATATCTCGAAACATACCAACGCCACTTTCTCCTCAGTTCTTCCAAGCTTCCCGAGCGCAATTCCCTTGTTCCACGTGACATCAAATAACCTCTGTATTGAACATACTGATGCTAATAACGTACCGTGCAGTATTTTTTGGTGCCTTCGCAAAATTGCGAAAAGCTGTATTTAAATACAACTTCGATTCTAAGAATTGTAAACACAACAACAATTTAATTACATGCGAACATTTTAATAGATGATTTGCAATACATGCTGCATATGTAATTGAAGACTCCCCGAAGATGGCCAGTCAGGCAGGCCGAAACATGTCGGAGAATTAACTAATAATAATAATATAGTGTTGTGCAACAAGTTGGTATTGAACTGCTACAAAAAAAAAAGATCACTTTCGTTTGAAGGTCCCAAGGCTTCGCCCGTTTTGTCTTTGTCCTAAGAGTTACTTTGAAGATGAAGATAGAGTAGCGAAGTTAAATGTCACCCGGTCACATGCTATGAGTGGCACACATGGGGGCTAGATGGGGCGAGTGATCAGGACAAGGCTCCGACCACACTCGCCCGGAAAAGGTCCCCGTAAGGAATTTGATAGGAGGCAGTGTGGGCCTCGATGCCGGTCTGGATCTATTTATAGAAGATAAAATTTCTTGCCCACACCGGGGTTCTTACCCCGAACAATCAAGCCCTTAGCGAGTCACTATACCGACTGTGCTGTTTCGGTCTCTTTGTGTTGCACAGTGGTGGCATAATGCTGACAGGGAATACCGAATCACTCGAAGAAAATTCTACTTCCATGACACTTCGTCCAACACAATTCCAATTTGTATTCCTCGGGCTCGAAGCCCGCGAGGCTGCTGTGGGGAAACCGGCTTTAAAGACAAAAGTTCAATTAAATGATATAGAAATACTCAGTTCGTACCTCACAGAAAACACAGTCTCCATTTCAAGAAGATTTAGTTCATGTTGTTTAGCTAAATAAAACCTCTTCCTTTTGATGATTGTTCAAAATACACATACACAAATACACAAATACACTCACAATCTAAGCGTCTAAATTCCGCATGTGAAAGGTAATGGTACTTATAATAACCAGGGAGCTTTAAGAGGATTAAAATCGCACATGACTCTAAGAGCTGACCGGTACTTTGAACGCTGATTTTGACTTCACATCTCTAGATGAAATATACCAGGTAGTTAACATATCCTGCCATATATATTTCTATTTTTGCCGGATGTAATCGCGCTTCCATTTCGCATATAATTCCCGCCTTTTCTTTCTTTACCTACGTCTTCTTTAATTTTTCTCTCTACCACCTCCTCTTGGTGTATGTAATAAACTAAATCGCTTGGAGTCATGCGATAAATTTCGTCACAGAAATGAACACATCCAATGGGGAGCGCCGAACACCTTTTCCCTTGTGACCCGAACTCTTATGCGAGGCACGAGAGAGCAACTTTGCAGCAAATTTCTTTGTAAGTCTGTCCGTCTGTACTTATGTTGGGCAGTCCGTATTCCAAACCAGGCATAGTTCTTAATCTGATTACCGTAAAGCCTATTGGTGGACAGCTGCCTGAACTCCACAGAACGCTATAAGCTGTTTGTAAAGCCAAATACAAGGTGAAAAGTTGGACTGGTTAATGTTTGTGCAGCTATGAGCCTTCGTTAAGGGAACAGTGCGTTGTTTGATGTTATTAACGATTGGAAACGAGAACTGACAGAGCACATATCTGTCCGTTCTTTATAATTATGCGGAAAATGCGTGGGGAAATACGTTCATTTAATTTTTCTCCGCGATACCGAAACAACATAAAAATCGTCGATGGCAACACAGTGTATGACTTACTCAATATTTTATACAACATGTTTCGGCCTGCTTGGCCATTATCAGGTATTACAATTATAAACTACTTTGAGGAAACTGGAGTGCAGCCTCAAGGTCGACAGTAGAATGAAGTCTGTTTACAATGAAAACTAATTTAAAAATGCCACATTTTCCGATGAAATGTATACACCTTCCACTAAAGTTTATAAACTATCATGTTAGAATATTGCCAGTACTCTTCTTTATAAGCCGAGTGCATCAAAATGGGTTTTAAAATAATTTTTTTAAAATCTGATGCTTCGTGTTTTACTTAAAATCGCATAACGAGGAGCTAAATGATTTGTACCCTTCACCCAATATTGTGCGGGTGACAAAATCTAGAAGAATGAGATGGGCTGGGCACGTGGCGCGTATGGGTGAGGAGAGGGGGGTGTGTAGGGTCTTGGTGGGGAAACCGGAGGGAAGGAGGCGACTGGGGAGACCTAGGCGTAGATGGGTGGATAATATTAGGATGGATCTCCAGGAGGTGGGATGTGGGTATATGGACTGGATTGGACTGACCCAGGATAGAGACAGGTAGCGGACGCTTGTGAGTGCAGTAATGAACCTTCGGGTTCCGTGAAATGCGAGGAATTTCTTGACTAGCTGCAAACCAGTTAGCTTCTCAAGAAGGACTCTGCACCATGGAGTAAGTAAGTAAGTGTTTCACTTAAAAAAGCTTGACCCTAAACCTGTGAAGTGGTTTTTTGTGTTTATATTGTGTGTTGCTGTAAATTGAAAATTGAAAGGAAAATTTAAGTGTGATATCAGCTATTAATTTATCACACACACACACACACACACACACATATATATATATATATGTATATGAAGTGCTTTCCTATGACATTTATGTAAATTTTATCTAGCTCACATGCCGGATACATTAATGCAGTGCTGTACCTTACCTCGTAACCCTAACCCTATACAAGCCTGGACAGTACCTTAGCGCCACAGGAAGGCAAGACTCCCAGAATATTCAGACATCCAGCACAGAAAGATGGCAAGTTTTTCAGCCCTACGTTCCGGCCGCCCTTACCCCAAGGAGATATCCCTGGTACTCATTTATGTTAGAGCCGAATTCGAACCCAGGATCATATTGCTGTCAGTGGGTCATAAGGTTTGGTCTTCATGTAAGGTTATCAGCTTTAGCGGTAACTTGAATGTATCGACAGTTTTTTTTTTTGTAAAACTTCACATTTGTCTTATTACAAGTACGTTCTTGGTTTCCTAGCTCTTCTGTGCAAACCGAAGGACTGGAGCTGACACGCGAATTGTTGCAAGTTTCCGTTGCCAGCACGATGCAAGCTGCTTGTCACTGATTAAATACCACGCAAGAAGTTGTCTTGAGTGTCGAACTGTAATGTGAGCTCATGTATCATATTATCTTGTTGAGAAGAAACAAAGCAAGTTGAATATCATATACCGTAAACCTTTTTAAAGTTGAAGCCTGCGGCTCTGCTCGTTGCCTTTCATAAACAGATCGCTGCAGTGAATGAATTCATGGAATCAGGCCAGTTGATGTCTTAATATAAAGATCTTTACTATTCAGAAGCGGGAATGGAAATAGCAGACAGAGCTGCTCTAAATCAAGAAACGATTAATGTATGCACATGTAACGTTTTGTAACCAACTTATGTTAATATTCGATGTTGTAAATCTGGTGTGTATTACCGCCAAATAACTTTCTTACGCCTTACAATAAAAAATTATTAGAGTCAGGAAATTAAGGTGTATGCCGTGGGCCGAAACACTTACTCTAAAAATACACAGAATCAGTGTTCTGGAAATTTTAAAGGGCATCTGGATATGAACGTGAATGCTGAAACAATACGGAAAGCAGGATTTGATTGGCTCCATATGACGCCCATTTATATGTAACGTTTAATTACGTGAGTAGTTAGGGATGTCACATGTCGAGCAACTTAGTGAGCTCCAAATTGTGGGATGATGCCACCTGAGAGAATATGATAACTAGGTCATGTCATATAGGGAAGGGGATGACAGGAAACAGTTATATAACTTTCAGAAAATCTCTTGGTAAAGAGACAGTCGGATGACCGAGAGGGAGATGGTAGAATGAAACAAAGATGTGTTGAAAGTAGCCCATTGTGAGAGTAGGAGGTGGATGGAGCTGCCAGACGATCATGTCTGTTGTTCAGATTTGTTGTTCACGGTGCTGATAATCCGAGTTCTTTTACCAGGGTGTTTGTTAGTTTGCTTAGAATAATCTATGTTTTATTATTTACGACGCTACCACCTACTGTCACAACCATTAGCTTCAAAGCCAGCCCTTAGTGTTTTATAGCTAAGATCCAGACATCACAAGGATTGCAATCCACATGTGTCCTGGTAGTCTCTTTTCTATTTATATTGCAGGCAGAAGTCGGGAATCACTTCCTTACAACTTCGCCGTCTAAATTTAGTTCTTACTCAGACCGACCTAAATTGCTGAATGAGGCAGGATGTCAGTGGTTTTGTGCTCGGACGTACGGACTTCCATTTCAGATCCGTGAGTGAAGTTAATATCTTAAAGAGACCGGTTCTCGTTCTAGGGACGTACCGACGCTCAGTGCTGCCGGTAACCGCAGTGCGGCGATAGGAAGGGGCTCGGGGAATGCTTGTAATGTGGGGAGATCAAAAGACTCCTCTCCCCCCTCTGGAATTGGAAGTCACCCTCATAATATTAAACGGCAAACCTGAAGTGGGACGTTACAGCATGTGGTATATCGCGCTACATGATTTGGGGACGCAAGCAGAAGGCACAGCGGTGTTCTGAACGAAGTGACACCATCAGGCTCTCAGTTCCGTGATAAATACTGATATGAAATACAGTATTGATTTTAACAGAATTTGACATCAGCGTTTAATGAATTCGATATTAGTAACCGATGTTATCAAGTTGCTGTAATAAAATCGGGTGTCGGGTGAGGAAGTTGGCGTATTGGAAACTAAATGTTGGCTTGAGGCATCTGGTCCCAATTATGGACAGGTATGCAGATACGTGGTTTGCCTTAATGTACGGAGGCAAGTTCGAGGGTGGTTCCTTACCATTACAATTTCCGTTCGTTTCTCTCACATTTCTTGTCATTTCACCAATACCGGGTGCAGACGTTGCTGGATCGGCTTCGTCGACCTCACTTTTTAAGCAGTCGCTCTGCGAACAAATCAACCAGACTGAAGCCTTTTACCGATATGTGTTATTTATAGAGGTCAGGGTTAAAAATGGGGAGCACTAAAGTCGGAGAACTGTGGAAAATACTAGCATTAGAACTACAGTTGTGATATGTGGTGCTTGCAATTGGGATTTGTCTGCTAAAATTGTCTTGATTTTGAAAATTTGCCTCCCATTTTTACGGCTTTTAAGATGGACCGCTCTTCTTATCAGTGATCCAAATGTACCTACCCCCCTCCACTGCCCCCGTCATATTTCCCCTTCTGCGCAAACCAGCAGCCACGATTATATCACCATACAGTAAGTATATTTGCAGTGTTCTGTGACGTTAATGGCAAGAGCAGAAGTTTTCGGATGATATGCAAGTTTTGATACTTTGTTCTAAAGTAGTTTACTGCCTGTTATTACTAACGTGAGTAGATAGGGCGAGATTTGAAGATCTTACTACGGTATTGCTGAAGATTCATCTCTTCTAGAACACCATGCAATGTCGACTAGTAAAAAGTTACCGTCGTTTCGAACGGAAGTAGTAACTTTATATTCAAGATCAGGCCAGGCGGCGAACGAATAGTGATTTGGTCTTCTGGCGTCTCAGCAGAACGAAATGCCTCCATCTTCAAGGGCCAGCAATCCGAAAGAATGACTGGTACTGCTTGACCCTGAACATGGTGCTGCGCGGCTGTCCGTGGAAGCAGCCTTAGCTATTTACCAGCCGACATGACATTGCGTGCCGAAAGAATTTAACTAATAAGACGTGTCTGCCCTGTCCTATCTCTTGTTTCGTGTGACCTTTTACGGGTTTTCTCAAGTTTCTGATCTACGTAACTTTCTCTGCTGAAGTTCGAGAAATTTTTTCAGCATTTTTTTTATGTGCCTCTCTAGACTGTGCAATACACACACGCACCACGGTCAAATATGCTGCCGTAACACCGACTACGTCCATATCAACGGACATGATAGAACCGTTACTGTAATTTTAGCCAAACACTGTATAGAGCTTCCTTATGATGGATCTCTTGTGATCCGAAACTTGCTGGAGCAATTTTAAGTATTTTGTAATAATTCTGATTGTGTATACGAATTATATATTTGTGCATCTGTTGGATAATGAAGTGTTTTAATCCGAGAAATTTATTTGTCAATATGTAACCTTAGGCTGTAAATTAAACGTTGAAAATCCAGTGATCGCAATATGCACCACGTACTGCAGCAATAAAAAAAAAATCAAATTGCCACATACTGTATTTGTGTAATTTTTATGGTTCTCTGAATAGACTGTCATTGTCCTAAACACCCTTAACTAATTCATCTCCGTGATGGAAAATTTTGTTCCTAACCTATTAGCTCACATATGTAGAACTTGAGAAACACGTGAAAGCATATTTTTAATGCCCCTGTGACTAGCGCTACTGTAACTATGTTGTAATAGTTCATGAGGACTGGACATGAAACAAACATTCGTTTTAATTTTCTCTCCGATTTAGGTTTAGAATATTCAGTAAATATATTTGTAGGCAGCCTGTGCTTTGTAATAAATCTGGAACTCTTAATTGGACTCCCAAACAGCGTGGACGTAAAATTCTCTAAGTTCCACGAATCTTTGAAACCTAAGCTGTCGTTCTTCGGTGGACTGTTGGCACAGTAGCTGTTAAAATTGTACGACTTAATATTTCATTTTAACTTTTGCAAAAGCAAGTAGCATGCATAAATTCTTAGCTCGGCAAAAGCAGCAGCCGACAATAAAGCCGGATGTTTATTACTGCCACAAAGTATGCTTGTTGAGAGCTGCATAATAATTTGGTCTTTGCTTTTGGGAAGGTTGGCGGTGCCGAATATTCTTGCTATTATGAAAGAGCTTTAACTTTGAGCGGCAGTTTATGATGCCTGCGTGTACAAATACTCGCATCACTTACAACTCGGTGGCAGGAAAAGTCGATGAATTTAACTCTGCAAGCATGTCCAGATCGATATATGCTACACAGCTTTTGGCGGGGCCGATCCCAGTGGCCGCGCGGTCTAGGTCTGCATCCGCGCTCTTGTTGGTATTGCGTGTTCGAATCCCGCCGGGAGCATGAATATTTGTTTTATTTTGTTAGTGTTGCGTCTTGTCAGGTAGGTGTCTCTGCGTCGGGCTGATCACTCTTCCAGAGGAGAAGTACAGAGTGTGGCGTGTCTGGCTGTGATCGTGTATCGTCGTCATTGAGGAGGCCCACCAGGGGCTGTCGAGCCATGGAGAAAAAAATAATTTAGGCGGTTAGATACAGGTCTCTAACAACAGAGGCCCGGGTTCTAATACCACAGCTATTATTGCATGATTAGTTCTTCTTTCCCAGCTTCCACGAATTAGACTTACTGGGCTGTAGTAATTGGTAATTAACATTCAAACCACTTTTTTTGTTGTATTTATATAAATAATTTTTACGGCTTTATCATTCTTCACACTGTTCACATTCTGATTTACAGTTAAGTTCGTTCGCCAGTTGCAGCTCTATTCAGGCGCAGCATATACAAGTACCAAATGCCAGGTGCATATTATCATTAGAAAATACAAAGATTTGTATTAGGACACACATGAATATAATTTGAAACCTTTGGTAGGACTCCTTACACAGGGAATTTGCCCATTTTAAGATTGAACAACAAAACACGTAACGTACATCCATAACTGTAGCGGAATTCTAAATCTCGTTCCAAATCTTCCTACAATCTGACAGTGTGTATATCTTAGAAAAGTTCTCCGTAATGCAGATTTTCTTCCAATGTGAGCCAAGCAGCACGGTGCGATTACTTGGGCCGTTATTGGATTACCCCGGACCTGAGTTAATATGAAAGAAGATAGCGTTACACTGAGAAGTGCAGATCTTGCAGGATTGGGTAGCATTTCTTCTTTCCGTTCGGGACGTCGCGGTTTCATATTCGGGGTAGAACGTCGGCCGTCCCTACTGGTCATTTTGTTTTCGTCAGTCCTTCCAAGTAACATCGTGACTAGGCCGCATTGGCTTCCTGCACACTTTCCCTATTCATTCTTCATCAGTCACTCAATTTAGGAAATGGTATAACAATCATTAGAAGGTTTTTGGAATTGGGGTTTTTTATTTCACACACAAAAAGTGATTCCGTTACAGGCCCGGTGTGGCCCAGAGGGTGGGTAGAGGTATAGCTCTGCTCTTCCATGACCGTGGCACTAGAAGGGAGTGAGTGGTCAGCAGCACGCCTCGGCCCCAATTTACCCCCGGGAAAGACCCGGTACCCGTTTTACAGGAGGCTGGGTGGGCCCCAAGGCCGGTCTGGACGGGCGGAAAATCTCGTTCCCACTGGAATTCGATCCCGGACCTCCCCAGCCCGTAGTCAGTCACTATACCGACTGAGCTAGCCGGCCCACTTTTATCTCACATATACAGGTATTATTTTTTTTATGTCGAGGAAGGTTAGGTAGGGTTGAGTAACGCAATGAGTTACACGAGCAATCTTATTCTCGTTATTTCTGTTGTACTCTTTGCATGCATGACTGATAAGAGACTTCAGCAATCCATTTCCATCTCGTACGCTATCCTCGTAACCCTCTAATATCTGATAATTACACATCTGTTTAACCTGAGACCACCAAATTAAGTCTCGTGGCACGGCCTACAAAACTCTCTCAACTGTTAACCCTTTCTTTTTAGCTGCTACCTACACACCCCTCGAGTCTTCTAGCCATTCTGTTCACACGAATGTTGGTAGCAATAACCTCATCTAGGGTCAAGTTCTTTGGGCTGGTTCATACAGGCTACAAGAAATTAGATGGGTGTTTCAACAGAAGGCAGAAAGGTGGAATTCTCGAGAGTCATCATCCCTGCAATTCTTGATGTTCCTTTCCGTAGCCTCAAGTATAATGTCTCTGAGTAGACTGGAACTCAATGCAGTGTGCATGCATTTGATGTTGGCCGTGTCTACCGTTTTTATAAATGGCTCGTCGTTGTGAAAGTTCCCGTGCGTTTAACTTAAGTGTATTCTGCCAACATTTCTCTTCTTGACATTTAAAGCAGCGGATTGCTGAAGGTTATGGGTTTATAAAGCAAACGTCTCAATTAAGCACCGCTTAAGAAGACGTTCATAAACGTTAGTGCTGTAAGTCATAGCTGTTGTGTTTTGGAAGTTACAGTGTGTGCTGTAGCCTGCAGCACTTTAAGCTTGCATCGTGTGTGTTCAGTACAGCCAGCATATGCCGACACAAGACAATGAGTTATGACAAGATGATGGTGTGCTAGCCCATCCCCCACGGTTGGGCGGTTGGCCCAGGATCACAGAGATGCAGACGGGCGCCGTTTACCGTGTCTCTCCGTCTTCCGGCCGAGACTCTATCAGCAGCGTGCAAGCCGCTGTCTCGACTCCCATATAGCTTCTTTTTGGTTGGCTCGCCGTTTACAGTACGCCCCAGCATTCTTGAAAATCTCCGCGGTAGGAAAATCTGCATTTAGCGAACAGAACGGTATGTGGGAAATTGGGGGTTGGAACTCCATGGCTGTTGTTACACCACGTTCTGCACCCGCATGATGTTTAGCGGCCATGGGTGATAGGAAAGCATTTCTAAACGGTTACCGAAGTTGACGCAGACCAGTGAGGACTCAGACGGCGTAGACACAACGGTGACCAGCACATGAGAGAGAGAGAGAGAGAGAGATATGATCGGGTGGGAGACTTGTAGCGCAGAGGAATACGTGTATGCAATATGGCGTGAAATATGGACGCACGTAGCGTTGCAGTAGCTGTGTTTACCCGCAGAACAGTTCATGCCAAACACGAATTTCCATTTTGCGGTTTGAGGGGGGATTCGAGTATTAAAAAAAACCCCAATGGAGTCTTTTTGAGCCATTTTAACCCAGCCATTCATGATACCTTATATGCAGTACGGTCATTTTGTTTCCGTATAGATCTTCCAGGTGGTCCAGACGAATATATTGTATACATATTGTCATCTGTTCCGTCCCAACTTTCGAAGCAAGGGCACAGATCCATTGATTGAGAATGAATGAGGAACAATTAGTGAAAAGACTCGGAGAATATTATATATCAAATGATCTGTGTTATGTCCGCCACTACTCTTCATACGAAGCGCATTATGAGCATAGGTACATGCTGTTTGGTGTGTACAAAGATTTGTACCTCTTAGAATATAATTGTGAAGTCAATATTTGTCACCTTTGGATTAACCATTTCAGGACTGACGTTGTGTGTGTGTGTGCGTGCATGCTTTTAAGTGCAATGTTCATTTGGTTCAATGCTTTCCAGTTTCTGAAATAGCTTTGCTTTCTGGAAAGTTCCTAGGCTTCGCCCGTTTGTGCTTCTAGTAAGAGCCACATGTAGAAGAAGCTGAGTATGGGGCATTGGTGAAACGGGGGTTCTCGAAGAAAAAAAAAACCTATTTCAGTACCACTTTGTTTACAACAAATCTCACGTGGGGTCGAACCCGGACCTCCGCGGTGAGAGGCCGGTGGCTAATGCCCTGAGCCATGGCGGGGCCTTCTATGTTCTCACCACAGACTGTTTCCATTATAAAGACGAAGCGGCTATGCTTCTTAGACGAGAAATCGTCGTTTGTTGTGGCAATCATACGAAACCCATGGATACACAGCGTGGGCAAAATGCAATTTTTAATTCTAAATGAGGTGGCACGTAATAAGGAGGGTGTTTTAAAGGTTTAAAGACAAAGTCATTTAGGAATTAATAAGAAATCTGTAACAGAGATGTGCAGACGTCAATCACTGCTAGTCTTTATTTACTTTTATTTTTTTAATTTGCCGGAAGGCTCCAAATAAGTTACTGCCAGGCCAGCACACTTGTTAAGAACTTTACACAAACAAGTTGGACTCATTTTTGGCCTACTTAAACTGAGAAAAAGTCGTTAAATCTGAAGCTGTGGAGTTTACGAACAGTAGGGTAGGAAGAGAGCACGAAACGTGACGTCTCCTTCGTGATTTCAGGCTTCTCTCGCGGTGTAAATGTGGTCTTCGCTCTTCTGGGATATTACACAGCGTAGATTGATAGTTACGTTACCGACGTTTCGGGACAGCCTACCGGTCCCATCTTCTTGGACTGCTTTGACCCTTGACGATGGGACAGATAATTTGTCTCGGAAAGTTGGTAACAGACTGTCAATGAACGCTGCTTTACGTTTCATTGACAAGACATACGCACTGCCTGGTGTTGAGAGTGACCTGATTTCGATTCTTGTCGCAGAGACCACTCGACTGGTTGAAACGGTAACTTAGTTTATATATGTATGAGGATCTGGGTTTGAAACACGGCCGATGCAAATACTGCCCTGACAGATGTCTTTAATGGTTTTCGCCACTCTTTACAGATTAGTGCCGGAGTAATATATAAAATTACGTAACGACCATCTCATTCCACGTCATTTCCGATTCTTTTTTTTTCTCGAATCTTCCAAATATGTTGCGCTGTGTGGTCGGAGGTATGAATATTATCGGTAAATAAACCGTAACTAAATGATTGAATTGTCCCTGAGGCGGGTTAGCTTGGTAGTCCCCCGCCCAATTTTGTCCAATCCTTTCAGGAAAATGCTGCGGTAACTTATGGAAGAAGGACACGCCTGCCTTATTGTACATTTCTAACAAACGAACATTCACTGAGACCAGTACAGTTCGGTCTGTATATGAGGCTTATCATCGGGGAACAAGCAGATAGTGGAAGCACGCCACTGATTGCGAATGTCACGTATGTCACGATGGCCATGGAGTGGAGAAAATTGATCATTTAGGTCCCTCCTTATCCCTCCACTACTAACGCAACGCCTGTCTCGCCTCTGTGTGTGTGTGCAAGCACGCGCGCGTGCGTGCGTACATGTGGGCACGCCTGTTCTCTGAGATGATCCCAATTAGTGGTAATTAATTATTCATCATTCTGCTAGGCATTTTCTATCCATGCCACAGACGTCTCCCTCTTTAGTCTGCCCCTGTTAAAACGGTCTCGGTAGTGTCTAAACTTCTCTTTCAGTATGTTTTTGTATACACTTTAACACCTGGTATATGTGACATTCACAGTAGCTCAGCTATTGTAGTACGCTCTGGGATATAATCAATCTTTATGTCGTTCTGTGACATTATGTGGCTTGCTTTCAGATTCTGACTTTCACTATGCTGATGTGTTATCTAAAGAATTTTGTTTTATTGTCGCGCAGCCTCCATGTTCATGTGACAGCATTCAAAGACAAGTGGAATTAACAGGTTCTTTAATAACAAAAATATTCGAAGCGGAAGTGGCCGGTGTTTGTAACTGCCCAATCTCGTTCGTAGCCTTAAACGAGTTAAATTACGTTAAGCCAGGCTGGTTGGAATGGTGTTAACTCTGCACTGTGGTCGAGGAGCACTTGTTTCGAGTCTCGGCCCTCTTGATGGGGTTTTCTAACTGAACTGCTTACAATGTACAATGTTGCTTAGTCGCTGTTGGCTAAAACAATGGGGTACAGCCTAAAATAGGCTGTTTATCCTAAATCTTTATATTCTTACCATGCATAGTAATCTGACCGTCTTATTTGGAGGTAAATAGCCTCTTTAGTTGAAACAGTGTTTGTTAAAAACTTCAGAATTAATTACACCGTATTTATCTGGTATGTAAACTGCGTGATAAGCAAAACGTCAGCTAATGTCTTTGAACCAAGTATGTGCAGATTAATTTCATAGAAATGCCTTACGTCATTGATCTGAGGGCACAATTTCAGTTGTAGGTGGCCACAGAACACTTTACCACATATTACCGTATCATCGGTACCATCACCACCACCACCACCGCCGCCGCCGCAACATTATCATCGTCATTGTCATTATCATCGTCATCATCAACAGCAGCACCTTAATGATTGGCCTGAGTCCATTGTGGGGGGGGGGGGGTTAGGGTTTTCATTGCATGTTTTAGTGGCAATTCCTTTCACTCACTAAGTATTATCGCGTAAAATCATAATAAATCCCATGTTAATGACCAAGTTTTGTTTATTTTAATGTCCATGGCGTTCATTGCGGCCGTAATGTATTCTAAGTACTTAAGCATACAACCGAGCCACTTCCGTTTTGAGAGCACATACAGACTGGCCAATAACATGGCCTGTTATTATCTTCAGCTCTGTTTAAAGCAGTCGCATTTGCTCGAGTAAAATTCACTTCCAAATTTGAAACAGAAAATAATTTTTATTTATCTCTCTATGCACTAACATCCTCCAAAGTTTCTCGTATGTTACAGGTCATTTAGTGATTCATCAGCCAACGAGAATACCAAATTTACACGCTGTAAGGACTTCAGATTTTACATTTGGGCTGTATTTTGCAAAGTAATTGCTCTGATCACAATTCTAAGTGCGCGTTACATCTTTCACCACTCTACACTCACTTTATTTCCAGTTACGTTCGCATTGGAGCGTGTCGTTTGTTACTGGACTGGACTGGACTGGACTGTTACTGGCTTCCGCCGCGAGGTACATGAGAACTGCGCTCTTCTGGGTTATTACGCAGCGAGTAGTGGCAATTCCTTACCGACGTTGGGGGGGCAACCAAACGGTCACACCTTCAAGGGTACTGAATATTTTGATTAACTTTACGCGTGTACTATCCCCATCAATACGGCGTCATTCCAAAGGAAATCATTAACGCTCTAGAAAATCTGAAGGTAATCAAGCTGGTCAAGAGACATTATTCCTTATATGATAACGTTAGGTTAATTTCTGTGTTCACAGCAGCTTGCCATTGGACTGTGTCCTGAAGCTGGTTGAGTTCAGTCCACACCCTGATATTTTACTTGTTTAAACTCAAGTTCAATATATCTCTCATATGCGTACATTTTTTCCACGTCGCCTGTCAGCTTTTCAGAGAAGTGCTGTGTGTGTTTTTTTGTTTGTTTGCCCAGCAAGTACCGAATGCCCTGTCCATCTAATCCTCCTTGATTTTTTAACACGTTGATAATATTTAGTAAAGAATACAAAATTTTTAAACTCGTTGTTTCTTTATTTTCTCCAGACTTGTGTTCTTTTCTCTCCTATCAACGTGCTGTTCTCGAAAGCCACCAGGTTGCCTGCCTTCCTTTAGAAGCGTACAAAATAGTAACGCAAATTGAATTCGTTTTGTTTAATAACTCTAAATACACTGGGGGTAGGGGAATAATTAGGTAATTATGTAGCCATACATAGACACTTGACTCTGTTGATAAATGACTCTCGGCGCGTTTTGTAACGGAAAACATTTATATCTACTGTTTTGTTGCCCATTTGTTTCATAAAGGGTGTTTGTAGCCTAACTGCTGTTACCCTTTATCACAGCCGTGGAACGCAGATCTTGTTGCAGTACTTTAATTGTAATAGTATCTCTATAGTAATGAGTATTAAATCAAATAATTAGTCCTGATATTTTTGTATTTATGAATTGTCATAAAATTAGTTCCACATCAGCCACCAATTAAGCTGTAATTGCCAATTAGCAACGCCTTGAATTTGTGTATGTTGGTTTGAAGTGATGCGTGAAACATGCGAACGAGTAATAATAAACAATTTTTTTTTATGTAATTGTCTGTCGTAAATCATGTTACATATACAGATCCGATTTTATGACACTCCTGAATATAATTGAAAATGTCTCATCCTCTCTCTTTCTGTGATGCGGACAGTTCTAGCAGGTTTTAACATGTTCACTGCTGGACGCAGTAATGAGCTGGATTTAGAGCACTCTGGGGCACGAGTGCCGCAACACTTCTTCAGTGATCTAAAACATACTTAATGGCAACGTCCTTCTAAAGTAACGTACAATAAATTAACTATATTGTAATGTTGTCCGCCTGCATGCCAGCAGGGCATGTGGGACAGTGGAGGTGTAACTCCATGGACTCTTTTTCTCGGCACGAGGTGGGTGTGGGTCATTGTCACCCATCAGCCAATTTATCTTTGGATAAATTACCCTCTGTACCAAATGAAAAAGAAGGCTGAGTGGATTCGAAAGGCAGTCTGGAATTTTCTAGCAGAGACATCTCTGTTGTGCCGGGAATGGAATCAGATTTCGCGGTCATCCAGCCCGTATGCACACTATGCTATCTCGGTAGCTGTAAAATACGCACGCACAATTAAAATGTTGCATTTGTTGTTGTTGTTGTTGTTGTTGTAAAATTCATCCCATTGTGGTATATCATATTAATATTGATATACGTGCTGCCGTGAGCCACAACAAATTTTATTAGTTTCGTCAATATGTGCTAAATGTTCCGGTCGTACTGACCACCCTTAGGTATTTAAATACACGATTTTATTTTGAGTTTTAAAATTGTATATTTAAATGCCTGAGGATTGTCAGTACGACCAAAACATGTAGCATGTATTGAAAATAGTAAAATTTGTTGTGGTTGAATGCAGTACACGTGTCACTTTTAGTTAAATTGTTGGCTTATCTGTATTACTTTTAAACAGGAAGTTGTAATCGTTCCAACCTTTCTTCTTATGTGACAGCTTGTGCATTTTAGTTCAGTGTGCACACATTTTCCAGAAATCTTAAAGAGCCACCTGAAAATTCTAGGCGCCTGAGTCGTGACGTGAAGCAAGTTCCGTCCTGAGGGCCCTCAAGTATTAAGCGCAACGTCCGGTCATCCGGTTGGACGACCGGACGTCCAGGATTTGGGCAGCCCTTTTTAGGTAGACCTCTGACTTATGCGTTTTAGGAATGAGATACTATCTCATGATTAGTTGTAAAGGAAGTTGCATCTGGCCATATTCCCTGCACAGCCATCGAATTAAGATAACAAGACCTGATGTGCTCTGAACACTCCAACGTAAGTAATATCTTTTGGGGTTTAGATCCAAAAACGTTGTAGTTCTATCAGATAAAGTTCTTATTAATTACTTAACGTAAACTTTACCGTAATACCAATATTTAATTCCAAATTCCTACTCCCGAATACTGCCGTACTGAAATCAGTAATTATTTTTGTATGCTCTGTGTAAGCTTATTAACTGCATAGTGTTAGATCTTGTATTCCTTTTAGTATTTGAATGTATTTGATCTTCTTGAAGTTTTACATCATTTTAATAATTAATTTGAATTGACTTAGTTCATCCTTAACAACTATCAGCGGTGTAATCATGAGTCGTGGTAAGGAAATAAAAGAGTTTAACCCTTCGAAATATTGAATTTAACCTGAATTATCATATTTAAAGGTTTATTTCATAGGCGCAGTGAATACTGTCCAGGGAAATAATGTGGTTTGCCGTGGATATTATATGAAATACATAAACAATGTGGGTATATTTTAGGGGTTTACGATGCGAAACCTGAAGATGTATCTAGTAACCCCCTACTGAACTTTACAGGGTTATCTTATGCGTATTGGACCGTGCATTATCTTGATATTTGAATAAAGGTAGACCAAATAGATGACACTTGCTTTATTATATATTGCTCAACATGTTTCAGACGTTAATACGTCCATCTTCAGGAGCTAGCGTGTACTTGTTGTGTTGTTTAGGCTGACTTGAGGCGTGCTGGTGTTATGTGGCGGGATTGGCTGATGGTGTTGTGGTATCCGAGTGTAGGCTGAACCACTACTGAAACATGTTGAGCAATATATAATAAAGCAAGTTTCATCTAATTGGTCAACCTTTATTCAAATTTACAGGGTTAATTTACAAAAAGACAAAGACTCAGTATTGCAGTTCGCCTTCTTTCCTTTGTTGTAAGGAACGTATGGAACACAGCTATATCTGCTATGTGGGGAAAAACGCAGAGTTTCTGGATGTTAAAAAGTGCTGATAGTGCATTAAACACTTAACCTTAATGGATTAATGTTATTGGTCAAATAGCTTTACTGGTCTTTCAGTAAAGCTATATATTTTTGAACTAGGTCGTCCCTCCATCAACCACTATCGCAGTCGGGTTGTTCTTTATGAAGGAAAGACGCCAGAGCCGATATTCGTTAACGTGAAGATAGTATACGGTGCGTGATTAATATGAAGAGGAAGGATGTGTCCGGAAGCAGAAAGCGAGGAGAATGTCACGTGATAAACCGTGACTGGGTTTCCCATTTCGCTGCGTATGGGGTTTACAAATCATGAATTCGCTAGTGCGAGAGTGATGTATAGCAGAAACGACGAATTGCTGTTACGTTGTAGCGTACTGTGACATTGTTCATGGCGGATAAGGTGTATTGACCGTCGAGGAGCGTCTCATTATGGGCGCACTAGGTCACAAGAAAGCCCGAAGTAGCCGAAAGCAGTACGAAATAAAGCGAACTTTGCTTGGGTTTGAAACCGGCAGGTCCTGCTGGTTCGGTTTTACGTAAATGAAAAAAAAAAGATAACCTAAGTGGTTATGTGTTCGATGTGAAACCCAGTGGAAGACCTCGGAACTATGCGGATGTCAGTGCTCTTTTGAAGAAACGAGTTATTCGATTTCGCGGAAAAGTCACCAACATACGACCTGCAGAGTTTCATATTGCTAGGATCTTCCACTTCTTTAAAGGAATGTGGATTTTGTTTAGCCCAGATATAAGCATTCGGAGACTTCTCTCCGAGATGTGCTGAGAATTTATCATCGACCGCAACGTTGTGACGGGACGCCAAAGTTGGGCAGTCACGCGGTGCAGTTACAAATGTCTGTCGGTCCACGTACATGTCTTTGTCACTCATTTCGTTAATAACTATGTGCCCATGCTAAATGGTGGATTTTCTTCCTAATCACACGTTGCGTGAAAGTACATGAATACTGAAACTCTGCAGATTGTTTCTTCCTGGCTTTTCTAGGAAGGCGAGAGAGAGAACTCATTCCTCTAAACAAGCTCAGAAAACGGCCCATTTCTCTGTTCGTGCACTACATGGCGCATCGAACACAGCGTCGTTTAGGGATTATTCTCTCCAATTTATGTAAGTCAGCGCTAGTCGGAGTTGCTGCACTGTAGCTCAAGACAAAGATCGCTCTTATTTCGTAACACGTTTGGCCACTTCGTCCCGCCTCGTGACCTCTCACGCTCATGAGATGCTCCTCGATGGTGGGTGTACTCTATACGTCATGAACAATGTCAAAACATGCTATTAGTAACAAATTTGTCGTCTTTTGTTATAAAACACGCCCACACTAGCCGATTCGTGAAAAAGAGAAACCTCCCGCTCAAAATTGGGAATCCCAACCACGGCTTGTCACAGAACAAACTCTCACTCCCTGCTTGTAGACGTCTCGCCCCCTCCGACTTATTAATGAGATGCTGCATACGTACCATCGTCATAAAGGATACGATATCGTGCGTTACAAACTCATGAGGAATCCCTTATTAAAACCATCCCGTCGCGAATTATTGTCCTGCCTGTACTTGATCCAAGCACAGTCTCCCTTCTAAGGCCATAACACGGTGTTAATTCGGAGAGATGCTATCAGTTCTGTTACCATAGCTCTACTCAGACAATTGATTAGCTGGGATAATGGAAGAGGAAGAGACGCTAATCCTGTGACCCAACAGCCCACGCCCATGAATGTGTATCGCTTTAAAGAGTTCAGTCATTACTTAAGTGCTCGCTTCGCTTCAACGTACGGGGCGGTATAATGTGTTTGCTACTATTTACTGCACATTACACAGAGAACCTACATATATTAGCCTATAACTTATTACGAGCTGGTAGCCTGCTTGAATAGACTGAGGTCCGGGAGAGTTAACAGTTCGGTGAGTGAACTGCTGGCGAGACACCAGGTAATTGGGATTCGATGCATGGCACGAAGGGAGAGCTCTTCTTCACAGCAGGCTGACTTCATTTGGGATCCATCCGGCTTTCTATAAAACCGGTAGGTCTCCTAGACGTTCTTTTGCATGTCGGCCGGAGCGTGAAGCTGACAGTTCAACTCCATCTAGTACAGTGCTGACATAAAGAATGCGTGGCGTTATACCTCCCTGCTGCCATATGTCTCCATGACGCGGGACTTAATAAAGCTTTACCTGTGCCGGTCCCAGTTGCCGCGCGGTCTAAGGCGTGGATCTGTGGCCACACGCTTGCTGGGATTGCGGGTTCGAATCCCGCCGGGGCACGGATGTCTGTCTCTTGTGCGTGTCGTGTGTTGTCAGGTAGAGTTTTTCAACATCGGGCTTATCACTCGTCCAGAGGAGTCCTACAGATAGTGGTGTGCCTGAGTGTGATCGTGAAGTCTCGGTAAAAATAAAGAGTTGGGACACACTTCATTAGGTACCGCCCATTCTCAGCATCTGTGCCCAGTAAAGTGTAATGACTGTGCAGTGGAAGGCAGGGGAACACTGTGAATCCTTCCTTACCCCAGACCGCACGCTGCTTATTGTTTCCGTCATTCAAAAATCACAACAGATAGAAAGAGAATATTTGCTACGATTCTTTATTTTATAGCCTATCGTGTTTTATTGCTGTTTTCTCCCAGTATGGCTCATATTTCTTCCCATTTCTCCTCTTTTTGCGACCTGCAAAGCATAAAAATGCCTTATTTTCGACTGGAGAGAGCTGTCTTCTTCATTTCTTTACCACCTTCACATTCCGCAGTTCATTCTCTCCTCCCTCTGTTGTTCTCAAATCCCTGTGGACTTTCCCTTTTCCACATAAACTTCATGACCCATCATGGAACTTGTCTCAGAAAACGTGTCGTTGAATTTTGTGCACGTTACCTCCACTGACGATAAATTTTCAATATACCATGCGTTATCTACGAGTGACGAGTAAGAGAATACTTTCTGTGTTGTGTAACAGGGGTGACCAGTCACTTCCATCCAGAAGATCAACCAGAAAATAAAATTAATTATTATTTATCGATCAGTTATTGTGCCGTTTACACTAGAAGGCGCACTGAGCATTCCAACCTACACACTGTTTACGTGCAGTTTGTTAAATCGGACGTCTGTCGGAGAAGCTGGGCTTTAGGGGCTGTTGTCGCATCAGACACACGTAAAAGAGTACATTTGTGGCGAAGGTATTAAGTATTAATTTATGTTAGCTACGTGGACTGACTGCCGCTCCTGTAGTGCAGTAGTGTTGGGGTAATGTATTAATATTTTGTGCAGCGCAGACGTTTATACATGTAGGATGCGTCAGAACTGTCACTAAGTGTTATAGATGAGCCTGAACACGCTGAATAGGATACGGGAGTAGCTACAGCGACACGCCATTCTTACAACTAAAAATGAGGGCATATTGGTACCAGTACATTAGGGCCATATACCACAGGATGTATTTTAATTAACCTTTTGGCGCCGGAATTATTTTTTTTTTAAATTTTAACACACACTGTATATAAAATGTGAATAATACAGGAGCTAAATATGTTAGAATTATGAATCAAACTGCATTTTGAAGAGAAAAAAAGGAGAATATATACCATGTTTAAAATATTCAGTACCTATATTTTTTTTAATAAATATATAAAATGCAACTTTAGAGGTTAGCGTTGCGGTACGACCACTATAGTTGACATTAGGAGTCAAAAGGTTAATCACCGTGTTGTTATTGTTACTGAGACCTGTTTCTTTACAGAGACCTTTGTTGAAAAACAGCCAACGACTTAGTTACGTATTTATCAGACTTGTATAGAATCTGATGGTTCATTGTCAGCGGTGCGCGAATTTTCCAAAACACTATTCGATCATTTGTGTGATTACACGCAATTAGGACAGTAGGTTTTCGTACGAGGATTCGAACACGGGACCAGACTAATAAAAATGGATATGTTGCCACTGAACCTTGAAGTTGTGTCGTAATAGAAGAATTAAAATATGGAGCCACTAACAGGCTTACTGAAATATAATCAGTAGTTTGAATCGAATTTCAACTGGAGACACTATTCTTAATTTTCTGTTACATGTTATAGTTGTTATTCATATTAGGACAATTTCGAGTTGTAATTCTGCCCTCCGAGTTCTACTTCCTTGCAGCTGACGGTACTCGAGCAGACAGGAACGAACTGTGGGGAGCTGCTACAGATCTCTGTCGTGTAGCAGTAAGGGCATTTCGTTTGATTGAGTTGCAGAAAGTTGTGGTACGGAGTGAGGGTCTTTTCAGACCGACGAAACGGGCGTTTCTGCTGGTTCCCCACAAATGCACAGTTTCTCTCGCGACATCTGGACTTTCTGTTATTTTCTTTAAAGCAACTGACATATAATACTCTGCCGCCATTTTTACTCAAGTTACTTTGCAGGAGATTCGTTGAGTGCCTTCCTCATGTGTGCTGTTGTACTGTTACTTATTATCCCACAGTATAATGCCCTGTTACGCTATATGACGTCATATAATTAACCAACTCTGTATAACAGAATCCTTCTTGACAAGCTAACAGCCGCTCAGCTAGCCCAGAAATTCCTTGCCCTTTTTGTAACCCGGAAGTTCAGAACTGCATACACAATAGCGTGCTTCTGAACGCGCTATCCTGCTTCATTTCAGTCTACTCAACACTCTGACACCATATCTTTTCTAATATTGTCCTCCCATCTACACAATGACCGTCAGTTTCCTTTTCCTCTCAGACCAGGCTACATTTTTGCACGCTTTTCTCATGTACCGGCTATTACAGCTTTTGAATCAAAGTATTTTGAGGTCGCCAGGTAACGTCCAACTTGTCAGCTTTTGTCGATTTGATCCCCTTAGTAACAGATTATGTGCAAAATATTCTGCATAATGTGAAGCTTCTCGTTATGGAATTTTCTCTAACTTCCTGTTACTCCGGCCATACCATTTACAAATGTTCTCCCCAGAGCCCTGTTTTCAAACAGAATCAACGACTGTGACATTAGTTCTAAAAAAATGTCATGTCATTTCATTTGAAATTTGTAAACATATGTTGTGGTCTCGTAAGTTAAAACTTTTAATATTTAAATTATAAATCGAATTATGTAAAGGACATTTTTATTAGTTTGAGGTTTAAATCAGCAAATAAAGTTGTGCTAAATACTCTTACCCACATTAAAGCTATATATCGTCAAGGAGCGGACTGTTGTCTCGGTCATCACACTGCAGGTGCCAAACACTCTCCGAAACGTGTAGGAGAACTTATAGGTACTGTGTAATGTTGTACATCTTGTATCTAAACTTGTTGGTATATGTAACTAATTATATTGACATTGCACAGCGTGAATAATATAAAGTTTTTACCCAAGTTTAAGGCCCACCTAGTAGTTCTGTGTTAAATCCTCTAATTTTCTCGTAGTCCCTGAATTTCTGCAAGATGGGATTCTGATTCGAACTAAAGACTGCAACTTGCAGATTCAGTATCCCTCTTGCCGCCTCTTTCATTCAACTGCCAAATTGCTGCTGGTTTATAAACCCGCCCCTAACGTTGGCGTCTTGATATGTCAGTATGAACACCAAATCGAGAAAGGGGAGTGGTCTTGTGTATGAGATAAAAAGTGACGAAAAGGATCTGAATAGAACAGTCCTTTAAAGGATAAGTATGAGGGTTGCTTTAGTAGTGAGGAAAGAGGGGTTCTTGGTGCTGAATTGGTCGGTACATCACCACAAGCCCTTCCTCTCCACCTCCGATAATACTTCTACTCAAACGAAGTCAATTTTCTGCAAATCTATTGGATTTCTGTAAACATGTGGAGTCACCGCGGGCCCTTGTTTTCTCACCCTCTACACAAATCAGTAAGGCCGATCGGTTTTCAATGGCTGTCATGAATATAGCAGCTTAGGTTTCTTGCCAGTATAAACAAAAGTCATGAGGGGAAGCAGTACAGTTTGTAGATTGAATAGTGATTGAATAATTAGAAAGTGAAAGGTGCATTTTTCCTTGTGCATGCCTTAAGTCACATGGAGAAATGGAGGTTCACCTCCACTCGTTCGACCCCGGATGACGGCATATGTCAGCTTCACCCCATAGCCGCTTCATCAGAAGAGAAAGAGCCCTCGGTACCATTTGAATAGGAATTTGGTTTGGCCGAAATGACGTGATGCTTTGGGCAACAGAAGGATCTCTTTCCTGTGCCGGGAGTCGAAAAGCTTTCTCTCGGTGTCCAACGTATAGCTCAGTCACTGTATCCGGGGTCGTTTGGACAATACAGGGAAGAATTCTAATGCTTAGTAACAGCGAGGCTTACGACAGAACGTGCAATTTAAACGAGATCATTTTGCGATTGATTTAGATTACAGTCGAACACGACGTTTCGGTATGGGCGCTTGAATCGGGGATTCTAGAAGGTTCCAAATTTTTTAAAGTAAAAAAGTTTTTCTTCGGAGAATATTTCGACGTAAGAGACGGAAACTGATCCGCAGGTTCGAGAATGTTACGTAACGACGAACTGCACAGCTAATGTGTACTACAATATTGTACATTTCCCGTGCAGTTGTCTTACACTCGCAAGTTTATTTCCAGCTAATTGCACATTTGGTTTGTAATGCTTCTACATATTTCGGCTGAAAACTGCAGCCATTGTCAGGGTGCTATGTGTGTTGTGCAGTGTGCTATAGGGGTTGTCGAAGTAAATGGTGAAATATTGACACGTATTAGTGTCATTCCTTCACTGCACAGTATGATTACTAATGTATCAAAATTATGACACAAGTGAAATGTCAAAATAACCCAAAATTGTGGTATCAAAACATGTGTTGATAGAGGATTTCTTACCAGTGTACACTAGAGCAGAGATCTCAGGTTTAGATATTGGGTATATACTGTATGGATGAACGTAATGCGCAGTGCTGTCACCGACTGAATACTTCGGGGTTCTTAAAATGCGGGGAAATTCGTGACAGACTGATCAGTGAGTTCTTATGAAGGACCGTGCTCCATGAATTCAGTTACTTACGAGGTGTCTGGTTGTTTCAGTGAATGATAAATAATAGAGGCCCTGTGACCGGTGAGACCTGTTTGTAATATGAACATCTGCAGGAACTGCTGGATAGACACTTCGCCTTGAAAATGGAAACAAAGAATAACCGCAACATCGGCAGTACAGTTCAATTATGCTCGGTGCTCTGAGTCGAACGGGGATACACATTAGCGATGAACCGCCGAGTCAGTTTCAGTCCTCAGCTCTTGCAAGATTTGAGATTCTCATCGTCGTTGGAAAATTGACGCCCTGTCGTTTGGAGGTGGGGGCCTTCGAAACGTCGGTACTTACAGACTACGTGACGTCACATTCCGCATGTGTCTTATACGTACGTACCTATATACATACACACACACACACACGTGCTTTCATATTCTTCTATCTTCTGGTGTGAGGTAATAGGATTTACTCTTTGAAGGCTGAGTTCGTATCTCCAAGAAGATATAATAGGTTTCGATTATAAAGATCAATCTCTAACACGATTCATGGTACGAGTCTTTTTTAATTGCGAGAAAAATACGAGACACATGAATACTGCACATGGAAAAAAGTGAACAATATATTGTTAGTGTCAGGCAGTAGCGGCTGGTCTCAAGGGGCGCAGTGACACTTGCCTCTCTCATAATTTGTAATCATGTTTACTCAACATATCATTCTGCTGCAATGCTGTGCTAATTAGCCGCACCCGGCTGGACTAGCAATTCCAATTACAGTGACCACTGTGGAAAATGAAAGAGCCTTCTTTACATGTAACTGCGTAAAAACATTTTTTACGGAGTACCATGGGTCAAGACAGACTGAATGGGTTTGCAGTGTGATCAGTTGCAAGACAGTGAATTAGCTTAATACATCTGCGTTTTCAAGAACCGAAAACAGGAGGATGGTGGTCAGCCACGTGTGAAATGCTTAGATAAGACGTTTTATGACAAACAAATGACATTTGCACTATATGCACATACATTGTACAAAATGATCTATATACATAATTTTTCGTACTTGTTTCGCTTAATGTTCTGTATCTTCAGGGAGACGATAATACAAAGAAATTTATACACATATAAAATTAGCAAGTCAAAATTTATATATTCATTGTTAAAAATGTGGTAACAGCTGTGGATATAAGAGTATACATATTATATTGCTGATATATCGTCGATTAAAAATTCATTATTGTGTAGTTAGCGATGTATATACTTGTAAAAAGTAAAGGTAAAGCAGTCCCATTACAGGCCTCGAGTGGGAGAGGGTTCCAGGAAGTTAAGGTTCCCAGATTTCATGACAACGGCACAGGATGTTGGTAAGGTTGTCAGCCTTACGCACCGGCCGCCTTTACCCCCAGGAAATTCTCCTGGTACTCATTTCTGTTAGAGGCAGAATCGACCACAGGGCCATAGTGCGATCGGAAGGATTTTATGTCAATGAAAAATTCCAGTGACACCAGGTGGGATCGAACCAGCGACCTTCCGCACCTAAACCACTGTGCTACCGTGGTCCCCCATGTATATACTTGTGTTCACACAAACATCTAGTATCGAATTCTATCCACGAAAATCTAGTCCTATGAATGTGGTTATAATATAAAATTTTATTAAATTTTATGTTCGTTTGTTAGTGCACATAATTAATTACAAACACAATGCCTCCGTCGGGAACATCCTTGAGCCGTGGGAGCTTCTAGTTACCGCTAAGCGCTATACTTGCACCCCTTCCGTGGAAGCTCTCAGTAAGTGCCAGTAAATGTAACACAATTTCAACAAACAACCGGATTTACTGAACCACAGTATAATATAATCACAAGACATCTTACTTACAAAATAAGTCCCAATACTTCGGGCTGGCTTCGTAGTAACTCCCCCCCCCCCGAAAAGAAACACGTGTCCCTAAACAACATACGAATGAACTGCCAGCAACACACGTGGAGCCAGCACGGGATCCTTTGACCGCGCCTGAAGATTCGCCGAAGCAGAATTTCACAACCAGTCCTAAAAGTAATTTTGAACATATCAACTGTTCAGACGACCAAATCAGAGTGTCTTCTACAAGACCAGTTTCAGGCCCCGGTTAGGGCAGAACAGGGGAGAGGAGGAGGGGTAACTGGTTTACACGGCGCAAGTCCATAGTCTCCTTTCTCGGGTCCTGTGCCAGGGGTTCGAGACCAAATCCGGTACATACTTTCAAACTTTCTTGTGGGTTCCGGCACACATGTTCTTCTTACGTGGTACAGAAACTGGCTGCTGCATAGAGTTGGAGGTTGGTTGATCGACAGGTTGCCGACAGACTGAATTTGAAGAGTGTGGAAAAGGAAAGTTGCAGGAGGAAGCCAATAGCGGCAACAACGCCACCCTTGTTACGCATGCAATATAATTAACTTGAGGGTGTGGCTGGTTGTATAAGACGCGAGGGTTTGTCTGTGTCGAAAAGTTCCTATCGGGGAGGTTTGTTGGTGGTGTGTGCTGTGTAGGTTACACGCCAGACGGGGTGTCGTGATGTTGCGGGTTGCTGCCCAATGATTAGGAGCACCATCGTGTTCTAAGACGCCTTCTTATACAAGCAGAGACTGATGTGTTGGGAGACTCCCATATTCGTATTAAGACATTCGTTTTATAAAGTGTGACTGATCGCGTTTTGTAAAGCAGTCTTCAGAGAAGAGCAGTGGGGGATGAAGGCCAGTGCAGAACACGAGAATTGAAATTGGAGGAAGAACGTTGATGATGGCTTCTTTGTGCAGCCCTTTGCGAAATTTGATATGGCTCTGTTATACGTGACAGATGTAAAATTTTACTCTCTTAAAGTATCTTCCGTGTTGCGTTAATACGTAACAATAAAACTTTCCGTCTGCACACGAAGCTATTAAGTCACCAAAGCTACATGTTTCGGCTGTACGAGTCGGCCATCGTCAGGCTTCATGTTTCGGAAATATAAAAAGGAAACCATACAGCTGCAGCTGTACAGTCTACAGTAAACGCTTACGGTCGACAGCTCGCCGAGGCTAGTTCATGCATGTCGACCGTACGTTTTTACTGTTGACTAAGGCTGCAGCCGCATTATGTCCTGTCCATATTTCTGAAATGTGAAGCCTGATGATGGCCGATTCGTACAGCCGAAACATGTAGCTTTTTTTAGGCTGACTAAAGTGTTGTGTATAGACAGTATGTTTGATTGTTACGTAGAATTTTACTGTCGAAGACATTTAACTTTACGTACGTACGAATTACGGCACAATCTATTTATATAACTATTTTGAAACAGTTAACGTATTTGCTTTATGTGAACAGTTTAGTGTACATGTCTATAATTGTTTAGATGTTAGTAAGATGCCTGTCAGTCCTGCACACCATAACCGCAACGTTCAGACAAGTAGTCATGGGTCTCTCACTGCCATCACATATATAGGGAAAAGGTAAATTTCACCTCATAACGGGCCATGACAGCACGGAGGGGGAGCACAGGTACAACTATACTCTTTCTTTAACTTCTGCGCTAGATGGGGATGAATGGTCAACGCCACGCCCCGGCCGCTTTACCCCCGGCAAAGAGACCCGGTACCGATTGTACAGGAGGCTGGGTGGGATTCAGGGCCGGTTTGGACGTGTGCAGAAAATCTCTTCCCCCATCGGGATTCGATTCGTGGACCGTTCAGTCCGTAACGAGTCGCTATACTGACTACGCTATACCAGTGCATGTGGTATATCATTTTGACGTATTCTGTAGCAGCTGTGTTATGCTAGATGTGCCATCTCGTGGCAAGTAGAATGTCAGCTGTTATTGCAAACTGTCTGCTTGTGCCAATGTGATGTCTGTTTTTATTTTTAAACGTCTTTCGTTACCAATGTACTACTGGAGGGCCTTGAGAATAACAAATATTTTATTCATGTGATGTATCTTCCAATACCAGTGCAATGTTAGATGACGAACTTGCGGACACAGTTACAGTTGTAGATATCATTGTGGAGTGCCTTCCAGTTCCAGAAGCAGTTAAATGTTATATGTGGTTTTTAAATTCCTTCCAGTGAGAATATGCTGGATGTCTTTTTGAAATCCCTCTCGATATCAGTATAATTTGTGGTGTCATTTAGAAACGTTGCCTAATACCAGTATAATGTTGAATATCAGTGTGAAGTACTGTTCTGTACAAGTATAATGTCACATCTAATATTGAAATACCTTCTAATACGCATACGGATACTATGTTCGTTGACAATTTTAAGTCCCTGCCAATACCATTAAAATTTTGGTTGCTGTTCCGAAGAATCGATTAATACCGATATGACACTGGCTGTAATTTGGAATTAATTTTCACGGAAATGATCTCAGGTATGTTTACCAGTTGTGTACAATTACCTTTTGACGCCTAATGTCAACTATAGTGGTCGTACCGCACCGCTAACCTCTAAAGTTGGATTTTATATATTTATTCAACAAATATAGGTACTGAATATTTTAAACATGGTATATACTCTACGTTTTTTTCTCTTCAAAATCCAGCTTGTTTCATAATTCTAACGTATTTAGTTCCTGTATTATTCACATTTTATATACAGGGTGTGCTAAAATTAAAAAAATAATTCCGGCGCCAAAAGGTTAATAAGCAGTTTGAAAGTGATGGGTTTAAAACAAGGCAATATATATTTAGTCAGAGTCCTATATAGGATTCGTGCTATATTATGACTGTTCCTAACCTTAATTTAAATTCCTGCTTATAAAATCTGTAGACACCTTCAGCATAACTGACATGGGGTAATATCTCATGGTGTTTGATGACGTGTTGGCTACCATAGTTTTAGAAGCTGTCTGACAATCATCAGGCACTGCAATTATTACACTGCCTCAGGATTTGTGTAGGAAACCTCATACAAAAACGACCTGTTAGACAGACTTTCCTATCGTGTTGTCTCGACGTGTTAACAAATTTCATAACTAAATCTCCCAAGCTGTAGGCTCAAAACTTTTTCAATTAAGTGGATGTGGCGAAAGAGTTGATTGTAAACCAGCCGTCATCTGGTACAAAAAAGAGAGCTCTCCTGTTACAGGAAGGAATTTGAAAGTGTTACTGTGTGAATTGCAACATACAGTTTTTAATACATTAGATGCACGATGTAACTGTGGAAATAGTGCGCCAGATGTAACTGATATTGCGCACTATTTTCACAGTATATATCAGATATTTTTGTTGAGTTGAGTACGGCCACCACTTGCAAGATATTCTTTTTAAGACTATGTGATTTAAAACTTCCCATGCTGTAGTTTCAGAATCCAAAAATAAAATTTTTGTATCTCGAATAATTTTTTTGTTAGTCACTTTAAAATTTAGGGAGGTTATTTTGCCCCACCCTGTATGAGTAATTACGTATAGAAGCCCCTTACTTTTTTTTTTTTAATTCAGGATGTCTGAGCCAGTCTGGAGAGAATATCTGTGATATTCTTTTCACACAACAGGCATACCGCGGTGTTGACGGTGATGGAACTAACAGAGTTTCTCTGATCTAAATAATTCATGCAACAGCTTTTCTTTTTTATGGCACAACAGCCCTTAATGGCCCAAGGCCTCCTCATTGTTGAGGCTTTACCATCACACTTAGACACACCACTTTCGGTAGGACTCCTCCGGACGAGTGATCAGCCCGACGCAGAGATTTCTACCTGACAACATACATCCCTCACTAGGGACAGACTTCCGTGCTTCAGGCGGGATTCGAACCCGACAAACCCACCAATCGAGCGGCCGCAGACCTCCGCCTTAGACCGCGCGGCCACTGGGATAGTCTTAGAAGTTGATTTCTTATTTTATTTCCCCAAAATTTAGTGTATGGAAATTTTGTCTATAAGACTGTCGGTGTATAGACGTATCCAGAACGCTTTCAGAAACTGGCTTAGACGTTTTTGTGGGAAGTTGCGTTTAAATTAGAAGAAGAGAAAATAAAATGGTATTTACTCTACGAATATGCCGAGATTTTTAACACGCAGCCATCCTTCGTAAGGGATATTAATTACGTTTCCACGCATAAAAGTCGCATTGTATCATTAATTACTGTGGTTTGATTACACAAAATTTTCTCTTCAGAAATCTCAACGAATACACGCTGTTAAGGGAGCAACTGAGGCTACTTGTGAGAACCATACAGATCTCATAATTTCTCTCCGTGGTGAAAATTAGGAGCTTTTATATCTTCATGGAAACTTTACGTGTAATGAGCATATTTTAAAGAGAATTCAAGAGATTTTATCTTTATATTGGAATGATTTTTTTCCTTCGGGACGCCATTTTCATACTTACAGGACGCCAATTTCTTACTTATTTTTTTGAATATACATTACTATACTTGCAATGTCTCATCTTGCGCATAAACATTATGCCATACCAAAACAGTTACTTACGGTGTATTTCAAGTATTAAAGCAGCCTATCAGTAGAAAAGGAAGGTGACGGCATCAGTGAAACAACACTTTATTATGGTGATCAAAAATAGCTACATGTTTCGTCGTATAGATTGATTGTTTCATTGATTTATCTGTATTGACGCGACGGGGAAGACAAATATTAAAGTAATGGAAGGAGGTTCTTTCTGTTAGGAATCTTGTATACAGTTAATGTATCTCCAAACCTGTACATAGACGTGTTATAGGTAAATGTACTCAGTGGTCTACTTTAAAATAAGTATTATGTGTAATATGATTATCATCATAAATTTGAATAAAGGTTGACCAACTAGATGACACTTGCTTTATTATATATTGCTCAACATGTTTCAGACGTTAATACGTCCATCTTCAGGAGCTAGCGAGTACTTGTTGTGTTGTGTCGGCTGACTTGAGGCGTGCTGATGTTATGTGGCGGGATTGGCTGTTGGTGATGTGGTATTCGAGTGTATGCTGAGTAGTGGTTCAACCTACACTCGGATACCACATCACCAACAGCCAATCCCGCTACATAACACCAGCACGCCTCAAGTCAGCCTACACAACGCACCAAGCAGTCGCAAGCTCCTGAAGATGGACGCATTAACGTCTGAAACATGTTGAGCAATATATAATAAAGCAAGTGTCATCTAGTTGGTCAACCTTTATTCAAATATCAAGATGATGCACGGTCCAATACGCATAAGAT
>Ga0131853_10002335_pt1 | contig 33979 bp, 30 predicted proteins | sample TergutLab28metaG_FD_92764 | JGI IMG/M metagenome (GOLD analysis project Ga0131853, IMG submission 92764) | Labiotermes labralis P1 segment gut microbial communities from Petit-Saut dam, French Guiana - Lab288 P1 (version 2) (version 2) | ecosystem: Host-associated > Arthropoda: Insects >... | reverse complement strand
GTTTTGACCTCCCCGAGCGGCAAGTAGCATTAAACTTTTCATCAACTTCAAGTGAAACTGAATCCCCGGAAAGTTTACGCACAATGTCTGTAAAAAGTTTAGCGTTTAGGGCAACACTGCCCTCATCTTCAATGTCTGCATAAATAGTAGCAATATCAATGCTAATTTCCTTGTCACTTCCATATAAGGTTAAGCCTTTGTCTTTTTGTGCTGTCAGTAAAACACATTCGAGTATTGCCATGCTTGTTCGTGAAGATACGGCACGAGCTACAAGACTTAAAGCATTTTGTAATTGTTGCTTATCACAAGTTATTTTCATTTGAGCTATTTCTCCTAAATTTTCATGTATATAATATTGTTTTATAGTAGTAGCAGTAGTAGGCTATGTGGATACTGTGGATAATCGGTGGTAGACTATATATTGTATGGTTTATAGCCTGTACACAAAACTGTGAAAACCATGTGAGTAAGCTGTAGGGTTATTAACATTGTCCACAGGTGTTTGATATTGTCGAATTTATTAACATTATATCCACAATAAAATTAACAGCTTTTCCACAATAATAATGTTGATAACTAAAAAGTTTGCTATGCAAACTTTTTTATTCGCCTTTAATTCGTATCTCAAGCTCTTCAACAATGAGTCTTAATTTTTCATCAATTTCAAGCTCACCGGCAATTTTGTCACATGAGTGTATAACGGTAGTGTGGTCACGCTTTCCAAAAAACCTACCAACATCCGGTAACGAAACATCAAGTATTTTTCTACATAAAAACATAGCTATTTGCCTAGGTAAAACAATTGACTGAGTACGTTTTCTTCCGTTTAAATCGTCAACAGTGATTTTAAAATGAGCTGCTACAACTTCTTGAATGTATTCCATTGTAACGATTGGTTTTTCTGCTGCCACAAGAACATCTTTTAAAGCATCTTGAGCTAATTCAAGAGTTATTGCTTGGTTTGTAAAGCGAGCGTATGCCATTACTTTAGTTAGGGCACCTTCCATATCTCTAATATTTGATACTATATTTCTAGTTATAAATTCTTTTACGTTTTGAGGAAATTCTAATTTTTCCAAATTTAATTTCTTGTCTAATATTGCTGTTCTTGTTTCATAGTCAGGTAACTTTACGTCTGCACTTAGACCTTGAGCAAAACGAGAGGTTAGACGGTTTTCTAAGTCTTTAAGTTCCTTTGGAGGAACGTCTGATGTTATTACTATTTGTTTATTCAAACTTTGTAAGTGATTAAAGGTATGAAACATTTCTTCTTGTGTTTCATCTTTTCCTGCTAAAAACTGGATGTCATCTATAAGTAAAACGTCAACTGTTCGGTATTTATTTTTAAAGTCGTGAGTTGTTTTTTCACGTATTGAAGCTATAAATTCGTTTGTAAATGTTTCACTTGATACGTACATAACTTTTAGGTCTGAGTGCATATCTATTATTTGATTGCCTATTGCATGAACCAAGTGGGTTTTTCCTAAACCAACTCCACCATACAGGAATAGCGGATTGTAGTCGTCAGCTTGTCCTGGAGTTTCTGCTACTGCTCTTGCTCCTGCATAAGCTAGTTCATTGCATTTACCAGGGACAAATGTTTCAAAAGTAAAACGCCCTCTAAGGTTTGTTTTTTCGTAGTTATGCTTTGAAGCACGGGCAACTTTTGGTTTCCCTTGGTCTTCTGGAGATATTATTACAACATCAACATCTTCCTTTATAACAGAACGGATACATTGTTTTATGTTGTGCATATAGCGTACATTAATTGTTGGCTTATGAAAATCCTCGTGAGTTTTTAGTGTAATTAAACCGTCTTCAAAAGAAATTGCTTTTATATTATTTATTATTGAGTCAAATACAACTTGAGAAAGAATATTTTCAAGCAGGGGTAGAGTTTTTGACCATATGTCCTGTACATCATTTTTACTTAGTCCCATGTGAAGTTCCTCCCTTTGAAAGTTTTCCACATAGATATCCACACCCTGTGTATAACTTTTTCTAAGACTTTGTCCATTCTATCAAAAATGGGCTTATTTTTCAAGGAAACATGAAGCTGTGCGAAGCAGTTTCCTGACACATAAAAAAGTTTGCAAAACAAATAAAAATTGTTTAAAATAAATAAATGAAAGGAGCAGTTTATATGATAAGTCCAACTGCAATATATAATGAAATTTTAGGAGGAATTTTAAACCGTATTCCTGGTGGGCATCAAGTATTTCAACAAATTGCTCAAGGCAACCAAAGTAGACATGCTAATAATATTACAGATGCTTCGTCAAAAGCTGTTACTAGATATTCTGAAAGCACAGAAAATCTTACTCAAAATATTGAAAACGAAATTTCATTTAATGCAATATTAGATTATTTTTCAACTGGTGGTACAAATATTTCTGATGATTTTATGCGCCAAGCTATTGAGGCGGAAATTGAAGCAGCTGCAATACGCAATAATCTTGACCCCTCACTTGTTCGTGCTGTAGTGCGTGTCGAAAGTAACTATCGCCATGATGCCGTTTCTCATGCCGGAGCAATGGGTCTTATGCAATTGATGCCTGGGACGGCAGCTTCTCTTGGAGTCACTGACCCTTTTGATATTAGGCAAAATATTGATGGTGGTACAAGATATTTAAGAAGTTTACTTGATATGTTTGACAATGATTTAGAGCTTGCTCTTGCAGCATATAATGCAGGGCAGGGTAATGTTCGTCGTTTTGGCGGAATTCCTCCTTTTCAAGAAACCATAAATTTTGTTCCACGAGTACAGCAGCATATGGAAAGATATACTTTGGAAAGATATACGCAAGCTCGTGAGGATTCTAGGTTTTAAAAATTTTGATAAGTTGCTATTGACATATACTCATATTTTATGTAATATTTTTTTTGCGAAAATCATTTTTTCACGCTGATATAGCTCAGTAGGTAGAGCGCTTCCTTGGTAAGGAAGAGGTTCTCGGGTTCGATTCCCGATATCAGCCGTTTTGCTTTTAAACCGATAGGTAAATCCTTTCGGTTTTTATTTTGTGCCAGGAAACTGCTCCGCATTTTCCTGACACGCAAAAAATTTTTTATGACCTAGTTAGTATAATTACTATACCAAATAACAACATGAAACTAAGAGCTAAAAAATCCCATAGGTTCATTTTAGTTTCTTTCATTTTAGTACGGTTAATATCACCACGATAGCACCGTGCTTCCATTGCAGTTGCTAAATCATCAGCTCGTTTAAATGCTGAAACAAATAGAGGAATGAGTATGGGCAAAAGTGATTTTGCTCTTTTTATTAAACCTCCTGTGTCAAAATCTGCTCCACGAGCTTTTTGAGCTTTTATTATTTTATCCATTTCATCTGCGAGTGTTGGTATAAAACGTAAAGCAATTGTCATCATCATAGCAATGTCATGAGCCGGAACTTTTATTTTTTTGAGTGGTGTAAGCAGAGATTCGATTCCGTCGGTTAGCTCAATAGGGGAGGTGGTTAATGTTAAAATAGATGAACCTACTATAAGCAGAATTAGTCTTGCGGTCATTTGAACTGCCATTAAAACCCCTTGTAGACTAATACGAATGAATAGAAATTGAAATAAAACTGTTTCTCCTTGAGTAAGAAAAATATTTATAGCTGCCGCAAATATTAGTATAAATAAAATCATACGTAACCCACGAATCATAAGTCTTGGTGGTACTTTTGAAATAGTAATGAGTATGCCAAGAATAGTCCCAGAAATAATATATCCTAAAAAGTTATTGGCAAAAAGCAAAAATGTAATGTACATAATTGTTCCAAGAAGTTTAACTCTAGCGTCAATACGGTGTATAAATGAATCAACAGGGTAGTACTGCCCTATTATTATCTTATTCATTAACTTCCCCCTGTTTGCTAAGTTCAAGAATAACATCAACTACTTCTTGGACTGTAAATATTCCAACCGGAAAATATGGTTGGACTTTACTCATTATTTCCATAAGTTGTGATATTTGAGGTGTATCTAAACCTATTTTTTTAAGTTCCTCACTTTGTGAAAATATTTCCCGTGGAGTTTTATCATGAAGTAATTGACCTTCATTCATTACAATAACTCTGTTTGTAAGGCTTGCAGCGTCATCCATGCTGTGTGATATTAAAATAACCGTGATACCAAGAGTAATATGCATATGTTTAATTTGAGAAAGAATTTCATCTCGACCTTTTGGGTCAAGTCCTGCTGTTGGTTCATCAAGTATTAGTACTTGTGGTTGCATGGCTAGGACACCTGCAATAGCTGCACGCCGTTTTTCTCCTCCTGATAATTCAAAAGGAGATTTATCATAGTATTCTTCTCCAAGCCCAACAACGGTTAAGGCTTTTTTTGTACGTAAATTTATTTCTTCTTCGTTTAACTCCATTCTTGATGGTCCAAATGAGACATCTTTAAATACGGTTGCTTCAAAAAGCTGATGTTCTGGGTATTGAAAAACAAGTCCAACCTCTTGACGTATTTGTTTGAGGTTTGATTTATCGTCATGAATATTTTCTCCTTTTAACAAAACAACCCCTGATGTCGGACTAAGTAGTGCGTTTAAATGTTGAATGAGTGTGCTTTTTCCGGAACCTGTGTGTCCTATTATTGCAAGCATTTCGCCTTGTTTAATTTTGATATTTATATTGTTGAGTGCTGTTTTTTCAAAGATTGTTCCTTCTGCATATGTGTGTGAAACGTTAACCATTTCTAAAACTGTAGGGGTTTCTTCCTTACCTTTGGTTTCGGTGTTCACGACTGGTTGTGAAAAGTTTGCGGAGCAAACTTTTTTAGATAATAAACTTTTTATGACTTTATGATTAACAAATTCATCTATGGTAATTATTCCGTCACAAAGGTCAAAGCCATGTTTACGAAGTTTATGGGTTACTTCTGTTATGCTGGGTACGCCAAGACCTAATTCAAGCATTTTTTCCGATTGTTTAAAAACATTTCTTGGGCTGTCATCAAGAACAACTTTTCCATTATTCATTACTATTATTCTATCTGCTTTTGCGGCTTCCTCCATAAAATGGGTGATTAAAATAATTGTTATGTTGTCCTCTTTGTTTAGTTTCAAAATTGTTTTCATTACTTCACTTCTTCCGGATGGGTCAAGCATTGCTGTTGGCTCGTCAAGAACAATTGATCCGGGTTTCATTGCTAAAACTCCTGCAATGGCAATTCTTTGTTTTTGACCACCGGAAAGATGGTGGGGTGCAGCTTTAGAGTGTTTACTCATGTTAACAAGTTTAAGGGATTCCTCTACTCGTGAAACAATTTCTTTTTGAGGTATACCAAGATTTTCTGGACCAAAAGCTACGTCTTCTTCAACGACTGTTGCAATTATTTGATTGTCTGGGTTTTGAAAAACCATACCAACGTTTTGGCGTATTTCCCACGAAGTTTCTTTTTCTTTTGTGTCAACTCCATTAATAAAAAGTGTACCTTCTGTTGGTGATAATAACGCATTTAAATGGCGAGCAAATGTTGATTTACCGGAGCCATTATGACCAAGGATTGCAACAAACTCACCATGTTTTATTTTAATGTTAATGTTTTTGAGTATTGGTTCAAGGTTTTCATTATCGTCATATGGCGTGTACTTGAATGTTAGGTTTTTGCTTAAAATCATGTTTCCACCTCAAGGTTTATAATACCATTATTTGTTGAGTTTTACGAGTTTTCAAGTTATAATTCATGTGGACAAAGTCTTAGATAATGTCAATTTATAAAATTGTGAAATTTGAAGACGTTTTTAGTTTTTACAATTATTGATATTGAGGTTGGATTTATGGAATGGATTAAAACCACAATAAAAACTACGCAGGTTGGTGCTGAAGTTGTTATTGGTATGCTTATGTCAAATAATATAAGTGGATTTGAAATTATAGATTCTGTTGAGCGGGTTAAATTCCTTACGGAAACTGCACACTTGTGGGACTATGCAGAAGAAGAACTTATGAAAGTCTCATCAGATGATGTTGATGTAGTTTTTTATGTAACAAACGATGATGTAGGACAGGATATGCTTGAGTCAATTGAACTTTCTTTAGAAGAAGTTAAAACAAGTGATGAAAAATTTGTATATGGTGATTTAACGCTATACATGAATAACGAAAGTGATGAAAATTGGCTTCATGAATGGAAGAAACATTTTAAACCAATTCATATTGGCAAAATTGTTGTTGTTCCGGAATGGGAAGATTATATAAAAAATGAAGATGAAGTTGTTTTTATTATTGACCCAGGAAGTGCTTTTGGAACTGGTCAACATCAAACAACAAAACTTTGTATAAAATCGTTGCAAAAATATTTAAAACTTGATGATGATGTTTTAGATATTGGCTGTGGCAGTGGTGTGCTTTCAATCATTAGTTTGCTATTAGGTTGTAAACACGTTTTTGCATGTGATATTGACCCAGCCGGTGCTATTGCTGCTACAAAGAAAAACACGGAACTTAATGGAATTGATTTAAGTCTTATAGAAATCCATTCAGGTGATGTTATTTCTGATAAAGCTCTACAGGATAAAATATCTATAAAAAAATATGATGTGATTGTTGCAAACATTGTTGCAGATGTAATTATTGAAATATTGCCTTTTGTAAAAAATATACTTAAACAGGGCGGTTATTTTATTTCATCAGGGATAATTATTAAACGGGCTGATGATGTGATAAACGCTTTTAAGAAAAATGGATTCAATATTTCTTGCAAAGAAGAATTAGAAGGCTGGCTTTGTGTGGTTGGTTATCATGGCTAAATATTTTTTTGATAAAGAAAATTTGTCAGATAATGAAATAGTAATCGAAGGTGCAATTGCCCATCATTTAATTAATGTAATGAGAGTAAAGATTGGTGATATTGTTTGCTTTTGTGATGGCGAAGAGACAGACTATATAACAAATCTTATAGAAGTTTATGCAAAAGGTAAAAAAATCACTTGTGTTTTTGTTGTAACCAAAGTAATTTCTTGTAAAACTGAACTGAAAACAAAAATTAGATTGTTTCAAGGTCTACCAAAAGGGGACAAGCTAGAGTTAATAGTACAAAAATGTGTTGAACTTGGAGTTTTTGAAATAATCCCCGTTAATACAAGGCGTACACAATTTTTAAATAAAAACTTTGAAAAATCGTTAAATAGACTACAAAAGATATCCCTTTCTGCTGCGGAACAAAGTAATAGAGGTATAGTTCCAAAAATCCATGATTTAATTAAATTAAGTCATGGGATTAAAATATGCGAAAATTTGTCTGATGAAACAATACTAAACTTTGTTGCATATGAAAAAGAAGAAATAAGAACATTAAAATCAATTTTCCTTAACTCTCCTACACCAAAAAACATAAATATTTGGATAGGTCCTGAAGGAGGATTCGATTTTAGTGAAATTAATCAACTTGAAAAAATTAATGCAATTCCAATTACACTTGGTAAACGTATTCTAAGAACTGAAACGGCAGCAATAGCTCTTACGGCTCAACTCCAGTGTTTTCTGGAAAACTAGTGGGAATAAAGGATTAAAAATGATTTATTATGATAATGCAGCTACAACACCGCCAATAAATTACAATGTTGAATCAATTTTTTATGTGCCAGAAAACTGCGAAGCAGTTTCCTGCCGAAACCTTCGGTTTCGGTGTTCACAACTGGTTGAGAAAAGTTTGCGAAGCAAACTTTTTTATGGAAACCCATCATCGCCTCATAGTTTAGGTTTAAAGTCTGAACATGCTTTAATAAATGCTAGAGAAACCTTCAGTAGCATATTAAATTGTGATTCCTCTGAAATAATATTTACATCAGGAGGAACAGAATCAAATAATTTAGCAATACTTGGTACTGCATTTGCATACAAACGGAAAAAAATTTCATACTATTCATACCCAAATGAACACCCATCTGTAATTTTACCTTTAAAATATATAACAGAACAAAAACTTGGTGATGTTTATATTAAAGATTTTACTGTACGGGAAAGTGAAGACGATATTAAAGTATTTTGCTTTTCTCATGTTTGTGGTGAAACCGGGTTAGTATCTGATATTTCAAAAATAGCAACGCAGCTTAAAGGTTTATATAATAATTCGGTTGTGATTGTTGATGGGGTTCAAGGTTTTTGTAAAGAAAATATTAACCTTAAAAATGTAGATTTATATAGTTTTAGTGCACATAAATGCCACGGTCAAACAGGCTTAGGTGGGTTATATATAAAAAAGGGTATTAAGCTTAGTCCAATTTTTTTTGGTGGTGGTCAAGAAAAAGGTGTCAGACCGGGTACGGAAAATGTTCATGGAATTTGTGAATTTTCAAAACTTGCCGGTCATTTAAACAAAGACTTAAAAAGAAATTATAATCATGTGATGAAAATTAAAGAAATAATTAAATCAATAGCAAATGAAATTTCAGATGTTCATATAAACGAAGTTGAAGGAGTTTATTCACCGTATATTTTAAACATGAGTTTCCTTGGGATAAATGGTGAAACTCTTATGAATATGCTTTCGGAAAAAAATATATACATCTCTATGGGAACAGCATGTAATAGTAAAAAGAAAACCAAATCTACTCTTGAACTTTCAGGTTTTTCAAAAAATATCAGTATATCAGCTGTCAGGTTTAGTTTTTCTATTTTAAATTCAATTGATGAAGCAAAATATGCAAAAGAAATTATTAAGGACTGTGTAGTTAATTTAAGGGAAATGCTTAGGAGTTAGTATATGGACACAAAAAAAGTTTTGCTTGTAAAATATGGTGAAATTTCTTTAAGAAAGGGCAACCGTGATAGATTTGAATATGGGCTTATAAATAAAATCCGTAAATGTATTAAAGATTTGCACACAGGTAATATACAGGTTCTTCGGGAACAAGGTAGGTTTTTAATTGAAGATAAAACAGGGGACTTAGATACAGAGCTTATTTTGCCAAGGATTAAATATATGTTTGGTATTACAGGTTTTTGTTATGCAATAAAAACAACAGCACGGCAAATTAATGAGCTTTGTGAAGTTGGGCTTGATTTTTTTAAAAAATATTGCGGAAATCCAGTTTCTTTTAGGATTGAAACAAAAAGAAGTGACAAAAATTATCCTATAACTTCAACAGAAGTTTCTGCGGCAATTGGTGAAAAAATATTTACAAGTATTGAAGGAATAAAAGTTAATCTCCATAAACCGGAGGTTACTCTTTGGGTTGAAATTCGGAACTTCGTTTATTTTTATGTAGACAGTATAAAAGGCGAAGGTGGTTTACCATATGGTACTTCCGGGAAGGGTGTTCTTCTTTTGTCTGGAGGTTTTGACAGTCCGGTTTCAGGATTTTTGGCTGGTCGTCGTGGAGTTGAGATTTTTCCAATTTATTTTCACTCACCCCCTTTTGTATCTGAAAGAGCATCAGAAAAAGTTCAGGATTTGGCAAGACAATTGTGCAAATATACGGGTACTATGAATTTATGTATTGTTTCATTTACAGAAATCCAGCTTTTTTTACGTGATGAAACGGAACCAGAAAAACTTACAATTTTCCTTAAACGAGCTATGATTAGAATTGCTTGCTTACTTGCAGAAAAAACAAAATCATCATGCTTAATTATGGGGGATAGTATTGGACAAGTTGCAAGCCAAACAATCCAAAGCCTTGCTGCTGTAAACTCAGCTGCAAATATTCCGATACTTCGCCCTCTTTGTACAATGGACAAGCAAGATATTATAGATACTGCAAAAAAGGTTGGCACATATGATATTTCTGTACGCCCATATGATGATTGCTGTACCCTTTTTGTTGCAAAGCACCCGGAAAATAAACCACATACAAGAGCCATTGAAAGAATTGAAGCACGTCTTATCAGCAAATTAGAACCATTAATCATTAAAGCTTTTAATGAAGCAACATATATAAATTTTTAATGCGAACACAGAAAGAAGGATTTTAATTTATGAAGAAATTTTGCAAACTTATATTTTTTTGCATAATGATACTAATTTTATTAACACTCACAGCATGTGATGAAGAGAATGGAGAAGATGAAATGCCAGAAAACCCAGCATCAATACCAAGTAATGAGCTCCCAGATGAATATGCACATTTGCCGCTACTTGACCAGACAGTAATTGCAAGAATCCGTGAAAACCCAGTAGTTTTTCATCAGTTAAATCCGGTTTCACCGGGTGAAGAGCTTGTAGTTTTACACACAAATCATGGTGATATAACCTTACGTTTCTTTCCAGAAGATGCACCTATGGCTGTTGAAAACTTTTTAACACACGCAAGAAATGGATACTATGACAATGTTATTTTCCATCGTGTTTTGAATAATTTTATGATTCAAGGTGGTGACCCAACCGGTACAGGACATGGTGGTGAAAGCATTTTTGGTGAGCCATTTGGGATTGAGCCTAGTTTTAACTTACGCCATTTTCGTGGAGCATTGGCTATGGCTCATGCTGGTGGACGCTCCATGGGTAGCCAATTTTATATCGTACAAAACCCATCAACAGGTGGGCAACATGCTGCTATGTTTAGGAATATGTTAGGAAACCTGGATGAGCCAATCGGAAGATTCAGTGACGGTACAATCTTTAGAAACAGTGATGTCCATTCAAGAGAGGAACTAGAATATTTTTTAAACAATGGCGGTACACCGCATCTTGACTGGCTATGGAATAATGATGGTCATACAGTTTTTGGGCATGTTGTTGAAGGTATGGATGTTGTAGACTCTATAGCAAGAACCGATGCAGATAGAAATGGCAGACCTGATGAAGATGTAATAATCGAAAGGGTTTCGTTTATTATTGCTGATTAATAAAAAAGTTTGCAAAGCAAACTTTTAACATCCAGTTGTGAATACCGAAACCGTAGGTTTCGGCAGGAATTGCGGAGCAGTTTCCTAGCACAATACAAAAGGGAGTGATAATTATGTTGTATTTTGACAATGCAGCTACTACAGCTTTACATCCAAAAGCTCTTGAAGCAATGATGCCATTTTTAACTTCTGAATATGCAAATCCTTCAAGTGTTTATTCCTCAGCTCGCAAAGTTCGTTCGGCAATTGATGATGCTAGGCAAATTGTTGCAAACGTTATAAACGCAGATTTTAGTGAAATATTTTTTACATCGGGCGGGACAGAAGCAAACAATTGGGCCATAAAAGGAATACTTGGATGCGAAAAACACGGACACATCATTACAAGTCAAGTTGAACACCATGGTGTCTTGAATGTTTTTAAATACCTTGAAAAACAAGGTTTTGAAGTAACATATCTTCCTGTAGACGAAGAAGGTTTTATTCACCCTTCCTTTCTGGCAGAATCAATACGTAAAGAAACACGTCTGGTTTCACTTATTTTTGCCAATAATGAAATAGGTACAATTACCCAAATTAAAGAACTTGCAGAAATTTGTAATAAATATAATGTGCCATTCCATACAGACGCAGTACAGGCAGTCGGACATATTCCAATTGATGTAAAGGAACTTGGAGTGGATATGCTAACTTTATCCGCACACAAATTTAATGGACCAAAAGGTGTTGGTGCACTTTATATAAAAAGAGGAACAAAAATTGACCCAATACTATTTGGAGGTGCACATGAAAGAGGCCGCAGAGCAGGTACTGAAAACGCTACAGGAATAATTGGTCTTGGCGCAGCATTAAAAGTTGTAACAGATAATTTTTCAATTAACGTTGCAAGAGTAACAAAACTGCGAGATAGGTTGATAAATGAAATTTTAACTAACATTCCTCATACATCTTTAAACGGAGCAACTGGTACAAACAGATTACCTGGAAATGTTAATATTTCATTTGATTTTATTGAAGGTGAGTCTTTACTTTTGCATTTGGATATGAATGGCTGTTGTGCTTCTACAGGCTCGGCATGTTCATCCGGTACCCTTGACCCTTCACATGTGCTTATGGCAATTGGTTTGAATCATGAAAAAGCTAATGGAGCACTAAGGTTTTCCATCGGTTTAAATAATACAGATGATGATATTACAGAACTTTTAAAAATTCTTGCACCAGCCGTAGAGCGATTGAGAAATCTTTCACCGCTTTATGATGATTTTTTAACAAATAATAAGGAGGTTAAGATTTAATGGAATATAGTGAAAAAGTAATGGATCACTTTATGAACCCAAGAAATGCTCGTGAGATTGAAAACCCAAGTGGTGTTGGTACAGTAGGAAATGCAAAGTGTGGTGACATCATGCGTGTTTTTCTTAAAATAGAGGATAATGTAATTATAGATGCTTCGTTTAAAACCTTTGGTTGTGGTGCAGCTGTGGCAACATCAAGTATGGCAACAGAAATGGTTATTGGAAAAACTATAGAAGAAGCACTTCAAGTCACCAATAAAGCGGTAATGGATGCCCTTGATGGGCTGCCAAATGCAAAAAAACACTGCTCGGTTTTGGCAGAAGAAGCAGTTCAATCTGCACTTTGGGATTATGCTGAAAAAAATGGATTAATAATTGAAGGACTAAAAAAACCTGAACCTCATGATGACCATTGAGCCTAATTTCCTAGACATTTCCCAATAAATACGGTATAATTACCCATTAAGTCAATGTTCAGTTGTTTCTGTTGTATGAAACAGTTTTTAAGCTAGAGGGTGCGGAATGTATCAAATAGGGGATAAAATCGTATACCCGTTATACGGTGCAGGTACTATCGAAGAAATTGAAAAAAAAGAAATTGATGGGGAAAACTTATTTTATTATGTTTTAATTATTCCCATAGGCAATTTAAAAATCAAGCTTTCGGCAGTAAAAGCTGAATCGCTGCTTGTTCGTCCTGTACACTCTGTTAAAAATCTTACGAGCTTTTTAACGGATTCCATATGTATAAAAGTAACTATGCCGAACAACTGGAACTTGAGATATAAAGAGAACATGGAACGCATAAAAACCGGAGATACAACTCAAGTAGCTTTAGTATTTTACAGTTTATTAATGCGTGAACGGGAACGTGGGCTTTCTACTGCTGAAAAGAAAATGATGACAAATACAAAGCAAATCTTGCTATCAGAAATAATGCTTTCTATGAATTTAAACAGAATTGAAGCAGAAAACAGTTTAAATAATATATTTAAGTGAGGGGCAAACGCTCATGAACTCAAACATCAAAATTTTTGTTGAGGATGACTATAATACATTAAGCAAAAAAGCCGCTGAAATTTTTGCATGTGCGGTTAATAGAAAACCAGAAGGTTCTTTTGGTTTTGCAACCGGAAGTACACCACTTGGAATGTATGACGAACTAAAAGGTATGGTAAAAAAAAGTGAGCTTAACTTCACAAAAATAAATGCCTATAACCTTGACGAATACTATCCTATAAAAGGTAGCGATAACCAAAGTTATAAATATTTTATGGCAGCAAATTTATTTGATGAAATAAATTTGCCAAAAGAAAATCGTTTTATTCCAAATGGTGAAGCACCTGACCCAATAAAAGAATGTGTAGAATATGAAGAAAAAGTAACAAAAGCTTCTATAGAAATGCAAATCCTTGGTATTGGAAACAATGGTCATATTGGATTCAATGAACCGGCAGATTATTTTGCCGGTGCAACAAACTATGTAGAACTTGCTGAAAATACAATAGAAGCAAATGCAAGATTTTTTGAAAAACTTGAAGATGTACCTCGTTTTGCACTTACAATGGGGATTCATTCAATCATGATGGCAAAAAGTATATTGCTTCTTGCAAGTGGTGAAGGCAAAGCTCAAATATTAAAAGACTCACTTTTTGGAAAAATTACACCAAAAGTTCCAGCGTCGGTTTTGCAGCTTCATTGTGATGTGTTTATTGTAGCAGATAAAGCTGCTGCTAAATACCTATAGTGGAAAAGACCCATAGAAACAGCTCATTTGTGCGCCAGGCCTCTATTTTAGCTGGCGCTTCTCTTTTGGTGCGCTTGATGGGTTTTTTATATCGTTTACCGCTTACCAATTTAATAGGTGACGAAGGTAATGCTTATTATGCCGCTGCTTATCAAGTATATACATTTGCAATAATAATGTCCTCAGGAGCTTTAATAGCTGCAATTTCAAGACTAACAAGTGAACGTATTGCAGAAAAAAGGTTCCGTGACGCTCATCAGCTTTTTAAAACAGCACTTATTTTTTCAACAACACTTGGAATAATTGCAACGGCTATTTTATACTTTTGGGCAGAAAGTATTGCAGGTTTATTTAATTTACCGGAAGCGGTACATTCAATAAGAGTTCTTTCGCCTGCGGTTTTTCTTGTTTCAATCCTTGCTGTTTTCCGTGGATATTTTCAAGGTATGCAAAATGCAGTTCCAACGGCAGTTTCACAAGTTGTTGAGCAAATATTTAAAGTAAGCTTTAGTATTTGGCTTGCATATATGTTTTTTGATGCTGCTTTTGTTGAATATTCAGCAGCAGGAGCAGCAGCAGGAACAATAATTAGTGTGTTTTCTGCCCTTGCTGTGGTTTGGATAATTTATCGCAAAACTAATAGGGAAATGCTAATACTTTCATACCGTGATAGTGAAAAAAAATACTACGAGCAACCACTTTATCAAGTTTCGATTATCTTGAAAACTGCCCTTCCTATGATTGCCGGGCTTGTTTTAGTATCAATTGCCAATTTTTTAGACCTTGGTATGTCTACAAGCAGAATCTACGACTCCGGTTATTTTACAGAAGATGAAATTCGTGTTCTTGTTGGTCAATTTCAAGTCAAATTTATTTTGCTTACAACGTTGCCTGTTTCTTTGTCTATGGCACTTTCATCAGCAATTATTCCAGAGATTTCTGCTGCAAAAGCGAACAAGGATATTAGAGCAATACGTCAAAAATCACGTATGGCTCTACGGCTTTCAATGGCTCTTTCCTTTCCGGCAGCGGCAATTCTTACGGTGCTTGCAGACCCAATTGTTTTAATGCTTTTTCCAAATCACCCGGATGGTGGAGTTTTACTTCGTTTTGGGGCAGTAAGTATACTGTTGCTTGCACTTACTCAAGTTTCAACTGGTATTTTGCAAGGTGTCGGTCTTGTTAGTATGCCGGTTATCGCTATGATTTTCGGCATTATAATAAAAGTGCCAGTAAATTATTTTTTACTGGCAATACCTGGTGTTAATATTTTGGGAGCAGTGTTTAGTACAATTGCCTGCTTTCTTGTTGCCGGAACTTTTAACATGTACTTTTTATTACGTATTGTAGGAGTTCGTCCTGAAATAGATATGCTTTTTGTTAAGCCTGCTATTTCAGCAATTGGCATGAGTGTTATTTGTTTTATGGTATATCGTTTAGCTTATATCTTTGCAGGTAATACACTTTCAACTTTGCTTGGAATTTTTGCCGGAGGTTTAGCTTATTTATTTATGATGATTCTGTTTCGTGGCTTTAACCCAAGAGACATTGATGCTTTACCACTTCCTAGGTCAGTTAAATCTGCTTTAAGGCATTAGAATTTTTGTGTTAAAGCCTTAATATGCTCAGGTGTTGTTCCGCAGCAGCCTCCAAGATATTTAACTTCTTTTTTATAGGCTTCATACATTGTTTTTGCAAATTCATCTGGCGAAAGCGGATATTCTGTTTCTCCATTTGAGTTTATTATAGGTATTCCTGCGTTTGGTTGAATTGTTAATGGCTTGTTAGTTAAAGATTTTAAATTTTCTACAAGTGTTAAATAGATATCTGGTCCAAAGCCGCAGTTCATTCCTATTGATATAATGTTTGGATGTGTAAGTTCTTCCGCCATATCTTCAAGACTTACACCATACATAGTTTTTCCATTTTCGTTAAAGCTCATGGTTGCTATTATTGGTAATCCTGTTTTTGTTGCAGCCTGCAAAGCTAAACTCATCTCATTTATATCCATCATGGTTTCAATGATGATAAGGTCTGCATCATTTGCTGCCCCTGTTTCACAAGCTGATGTAAAAATATCTAAACATTCTTCCTCTGTTGTATCACCATATGGCTCAAGCAATAGTCCGGTTGCACCAATATCAAGTGCTACTTCAATATTATAAACTTCTTTTATTTTGTTTGCGCAGGAAAGCGCAGCTTTTATTTGTTCGTTTGCATTTTCAAACTTATGTTTGTATGCCCCAAAAGTATTTGCTGTAATTATTGTTGCTCCGGCTTTTGCGTATGATAAGTGGATTTTTGTTATTACTTCCGGGTTTGTTATGTTTACGACTGATGTTTCACCTTTTATTCCAGTTTTAATTAGTTCCGTCCCCATTGCACCATCTAAAATTTTAAAATCCATAAGCCACCTCATAAAACGAATACTTGTTTCGCTATTTATTATGTGCCAGGAAACTGCTTCGCAGTCACCTGCCGAAACCTTCGGTTTCGGTGTTCACAACTGGTTGTTAAAAGTTTGCTTTGCAAACTTTTTTTTGTATAGTATAACCTACTTGGTGAAATACTACAAAGGTATAAAAACATAATAACTTGGAGGAAAAAATGGATAAAAAAATAACAAGCCGTGATTTTGAAACTTCCCTTTTTGAAACTGTTCCTTTTGCCAATGATGATAAAGGTAGAAATCCAAAAAGTAAGGTTGCTATCCCATCAGAAATGTCAATTGAATCAGCTAAGAATTGGGTTGACAATGGTAGCAAACTATAAATAAAAACGCCATACCCCTGATGTCACTTTTGTAATTGTGACATCAGGGGTATCGTTTTTACGTAGTATTAATTTGACTAATTTGATTGTTATTTTTTTGAAATAACTTACACAGAGGTCTTATCCAAGAGCCTACTTTGCGAGAAAAGATTACAGCGTTTCCATGACTGTGAGCAGGGATTGATAGCTGTCCACTTCATGGTATTTCACTTCATCAGTTGAAAACTTATTAAACAACAGCTTGGCACAATCAATTTTAGCCCCCTCGATAGGACTCAACTTTGCACCATCCATAGTGCCTTTGGTTTCAGCAATAAAGAAAATATGCTTAACCATGCCTTTTTTGAAAGTTATCGCCCAGTCGGGGGAGTAGTTACCAACAGGCGTCGGGATATAAAATCCACGAGGTCCGCGAGGCAATTTTGCATACACAACAACTTCGTCTGCAATTTCTAAATCTCCGGCAAACTCACGCTCCTTATTACTGTCTGTGAAGATATAATCCTGTATAGCGTTTTTTGCTTTTATTGCCTTTGCGTATTCGCTTGATTCTCGGCTCATATTGAAAATATCTTGTTTGTAAGGTTCTTCTGCACTTGGAGCATAGGTGATATGGTTTACAATCACGGATGCCTTTTGTGTGTTGATTAAGCGGATTACTTTTGCTATGAACTCCTCCGGATTTTCTGTGAATAGGTATTGCTTGTCTTTACTAATACCCGATAATATAGTGCTCACAGTTTTTCTTGTAAGAGATGTTCCCTCTGCAACTTTACCTATGAGGTCGTAGTAAGCGAATCCACCATTTGTTCTACCGAGCCGCTTAGTTTCGGTTTTTTCCGCAACAAACATTGAACCATCCTGTGTAAATGTAGCCCCATCTTGTGCTCCTCTTGTAACAGTGTAAGAAAGCCGAGCAACGTGTAAATCTTTGTCAATGGCATCAATCGCTTTTTTCGCCAGCGTATCACCATTAAAATCAACGGTGTAGGCGTATTTTTTATTGATGCGTTCCCATAATTCAGAGAAATCTTTCCAGTTATCGTTTATTGGATTGTCTTTAACTTTGGTTTCGTGTCCGTTTGCCGTCATATCCTTTAAGATACTTGGGTCAAATATAGCTTGCACGAGTTTATGCACATTTTCGGCAAGTGGAGCGAGTTCCGGTTTCATAGGTGCAAAATCGCCTAATTCCGCTGCCGTCCTGTAGGTATCCGTTACATTTCCATCATCATCAACATAATCGTTACGCACAAGGTAGTTGTATGCAGCAGTAGCCTCGGTGTTTGTGAAAGTGTGGACTGTACCGTCTGCTATGGAAATGCCTCTGCCAACAAAATAATCAACGCTTGCTTTTGTTGGGCGTTCATATAGGTCGGACTTGATTTCACTTTGCAAATCGGAAACAAAACCAGCGTAGCTTTCGCTTGCAATAACAGTCAGCATATTAACGCTATGCACAATGGTTTCACCGAGTGTTTCAGTATCTTGGCGTTCACCAAAGTTGTTCACGCATAAGCGTAAACCTCTACCGACTTCTTGGTGCTTGGCAGTTATATTGTAAGAGTGTTTTAATGTACAAATTTGAAACACATTAGGATTATCCCAACCCTCACGCAATGCAGAATGAGAGAAGATAAACCTTGTAGGCTCGTCAAAAGACAACAAACGCTCCTTATTTTTCAGTATAAGGTTGTATGCGGATATATCATCAGACTCCTCCAAGCCACGTTTAACCGTGCTGTTTACCGCTCGTCCTTTTTTATCAATCGAAAAATAGCCCTTGTGGGTGTCGGTGGTTTCAATTCCTCTGAGATATGCTTGATACTCTGATGGCACGATGCTGAGCCGTTCATTAAGAGCAGAGTTATATTCTTCAATGAAAATCTGACCATACTCACCGAGCAGCTCCTCGCCATCTTCACCGTATTGGCGGTATTTGGCAACCTCATCAATGAAAAATAGGGACAGGCATTTTACACCCTGTTCAAACAAAAGTTCCTCTTTGTCAAAGTGGGAGTTTATCGTTTCTCTGATTTGAATACGGTGAATGTCATCCTCGTTTACATTTCCGCTTGCCTCGCCTGTAGCAAGTGTATCACCGTTGGTAAAAGTTACAACCGTACGAACAGGGTCAATATCAGCGATAGATATACCCCTGTATTCTTCAAGCCCTTTTGATTTTGTAAAGAGGCTATCGCCGACATCGAGCATCTTCATTTCACGCTTGGGCGAGCCACCAACACGGCTGACCTCTATTTCCAACTTGGCGCGAGGCGGTTTATTCTTGGCAATCACGATAGAGGCAAGATACATATAACGATTGGTGCCGGTTAGATTTTTAAGTTCAAAGCCTTTTACTTCGATTTTCTTGACCAACTTTTTCTTGAAAGCATCAAGGGCATCAAGAACATAAACAAGATTGTGGTTTGTCTTGTGGGTTGCCGAGAAGTTAAGTGAAAAGAGCGGAGCAAAGTTCTTTTTCAAGGCATTTTGCGTAGCCGTTCCACCCATCTTTTGAGGCTCGTCCAGAATGATAATGGGGCGGTTAGCCTTAATAACATCAATCGGGCAGCGGCTACCAAACTCGTCACGTTTGGTATAGATAATCCTCGCTGCCTCATTTCCACTACGACCCTCCACGTTTTTATCCTCGTTGAGAGTGGTGTTAAAGGCTTGTGTGTTGATAATCATTACGTTGATAGCACTGTTCTGCGAAAACTCGTCAAGCTGATGTAGATTGGACGAGTTATACACAAAGAATCGGGCTTTAATGCCGTAATGCTCCATGAAGTGTTCTTGCGTGATTTCAAATGACTTCTTAACGCCCTCACGGATAGCAATGCTCGGCACAACCACGATAAACTTGCTCCAGCCGTATGCCTTGTGTAGTTCAAACATGGTTTTGATATATACATAGGTCTTTCCTGTGCCTGTTTCCATTTCCACATCAAGGGAAACCACACCAAGCCCGGCAACGATGTCTTTTGAATATTTAATGTTGTTATCTGTCTGCACAGCATTGATATTTTTAATCAGTTGCTCCCTGTTGAGGGCAACCTCGGCATTGCGATATGCAGTTTCATATTCTTCATCTAATTCCTCAAGTGTTCCCTTTAGTTTGCCGACATCACGGCAGTAACGGTCTAAGTCGCTCTTTGGTTGACCAGCGAAAACTCGGACTATGCTATCGGCTGCCTCTGTTTGGAAGTCTTGTACCTTAAACTGAAATTTCACTCGGTATCACCATCCTTTTCCAAAAGAAGTCTACGCTCTATTGCCTCACGCTCACGCTTTAGTTCTGCTTGAAGTTCTTCCTCTGATGGCAGATACAGCTTATATTTTGAGGCAAATAGGTTTTCGTTGTCTGCCAGCACAGAGTATTTTGCAATACTCTCATCCTTGCCTGTGCAGAGGATTATACCGATAGTTGGATTATCGTCCGCTTGCTTTATCTTGTCGTTGAACAGCCTCACATAGAAGTCTAATTGCCCGACATCTTGGTAATTAAGAGAGCCTGTTTTTAGGTCTATTACCACAAAGCATTTCAAAATGTAGTTATAAAAAACGAGGTCAATGTAGTAGTGAGTTCCGCCCTCAGATGTAATGCGCTTTTGCCTTGCCACAAAAGAGAAACCTTTGCCAAGTTCAAGTAAAAATTCTTGCAACTTATCAATTAGTCCTTGTTCTAACTCGGACTCTATATACTTTTTATTTTCTGCTAAATCCAAAAACTCCAGTATATATGGGTCTTTGAGAATATAGTCGGGGTCTGTTTTTGGCTCTGTTGTGAAAATCTCACCTCCAACTTCGGGACGATGCTCATTTTGGGTTGCTAATAAACGCTCGTAGAAAAACGAGTATATTTGGCGGTCAAGCTGGCGAACAGTCCAGCCGGATTGCACACATTCGCTCAAATAAAAATCACGGTGTTTTGGCTCGTCAATCCGCATAAGCAAGCGAAAATGCGACCAGCTTAATTCGGAACACAGCGTGTTCCGTTTTTCATTTTGCTTATCCATTTACAGAACCCTCCTTATTGTGCCGGGGCTGTAAGTGTTAAACACTTGCTCAAAGTTTACTATTGCGCTGTCATTTGCAAAACTGCTGTCACGGAAAACGGCGTAATATGGCTTTTTCTTGGCAATCTCGGTAATGAGGTCGGTATCTACCTTGTCAAAACAGAACACAGGTTGTCAAGGGTAAAAATGATTTTCGCAAATTACTCTGATGGAGCGGGATTTTCTCGCTCCATCTCTCTGTTTTGAAATTGGCTATTGAATTATTCGGCTATCCGTTATATAATATTCTTGTCGTCTTATGTACAGATAGTGAGGTAAAAGCGTATGAAATTCGACTGGATAACGCCTCAGCAAGCGGCTGAGAAATGGGGTATCTCGGACAGGCGCATACAAGCACTTTGCGCCAATGGTCAAATTGATGGTGTAATGAAGTTGGGGATTGGGTGGCTCATACCCAAAGATGCTAAAAAGCCAGAAGATGGTCGCAAAAGAAATGGGCGTAAGCCTACAAAAAATCAATCAGGAGAATGATACTTTTTGCAGAGCGATTTTTTGATGTTTAGATTTTGCCGACGCTGTCGGCAAAATTGATTTGGTCACACATTTTTAAGAAATATAACTGCCTTTAAGGAGTGACAATATGGCAAAAGCGAAATTGAAAAAAGAAGCAAGTATGGAAGAAGTCCTTTGGAAAGCAGCGGATAAGCTACGTGGCTCTGTTGAACCTGCGGAGTACAAGCACGTTGTCCTTAGTCTTTTCTTTCTGAAATTTGCAAGCGATAAATTTAATGCACGGCGGCAAGAACTTATCGACGAAGGCAAGGAAAAGTTTATAGACATTGATTCCTTTTATACCATGATGAATGTGTTCTATATTCCTGTGGAATCTCGTTGGTCTTATATCATGGAAAATGCAAAGCAGTCTGACATTGCGTTGAAGATTGACACCGCATTATTTACTGTGGAAAAAAGCAATCCCGCTCTTAAAGGCGCATTGCCCGATAACTACTACTCACGCCTTCACATAGATACTGCAAAACTTGCATCCCTGCTTGATGAAATTGACAGGATTAACACAGGCGATGAAGAGCAAGACATCATTGGGCGTATTTATGAATATTTTCTTGGGAAATTTGCGCTTGCAGAAGGCAAAGGTAAAGGCGAGTTTTATACGCCAAAATGTATTGTAAATCTTATTGCGGAAATGATTGAGCCGTACAAAGGCAAGATTTACGACCCTTGCTGTGGTTCGGGTGGAATGTTTGTACAATCAATAAAATTCATAGAAAGCCATCAAGGGAACACCCGAGATATTTCTATATATGGGCAAGAGTTCACGAATACGACTTACAAGTTGGCTAAAATGAACCTTGCCATTCGTGGCATATCAGCTAATCTTGGAGAGCAAGCAGCGAATACGTTCTCAAGTGACCAACATAAAGACTTAAAAGCTGATTACATCATGGCAAATCCACCGTTTAACCAAAAGGAATGGCGTGCTGCCAATGAGTTGACCGATGACCCACGTTGGAGCGGCTATGAAGTACCGCCAACCAGTAATGCCAATTACGGATGGATTCTAAACATTGCGTCCAAACTGTCACAAAATGGTGTGGCAGGATTTTTGCTTGCAAATGGTGCATTATCTGATGATGGCACGGAGTTAAAAATCCGCAAGCAGTTAATTGACGACCATCTTGTTGAGGCAATTGTTATATTGCCGAGAAGTTTGTTTTATACTACTGACATAAGCGTCACACTATGGATTTTGAATAAGAACAAAACAACCGCTCGCACCGTAGAACAAAATGGCAGATTGGTAAAGTACCGTGACCGTAGGCGTGAAATCTTATTCATGGATTTACGGCAAATGGGTTCGCCTTTTGAAAAGAAATTTGTTGAACTAACAGACGATGACCGCAAAAAAGTCTGCGAAGTCTATCACACATGGCAACAAGTCGGACATGAGGAAAACTATCAAAACATTCCCGAATTTTGTTACAGTGCCGACTATGATGAGGTGGCGGAAAAAGATTTCACCCTTGTGCCAAGCCGATATATTGAGTTCATCAATCGTGATGAAAACATTGACTTCGACACGAAAATGAAAACGCTGCAATCAGAACTTAAAGAGCTTTTAATTGCAGAAGTAAAGTCAAAAGCCGATTTGTTGGATGTGCTTAAGGAGCTTGGATACGAAATAAAATTATAATGCAAATGAATTTTCCAGATGCGTCTGGAAAATTCAAAAACCAAGATTTTGAAAAGCGAGGTATCGGTTATGGAATACACTACGATGGATAAATGGATTGAGGAAATCAAAGAAATCATGGCAAAAGCACGACAACGCATAGCCAATGATGTGAATAATGTTATGCTCGATACCTATTGGCAACTTGGGAAATCCATTGTGGAAAACGAGCAAAGCGGCGAATTAAAAGCACAGTATGGCAAGCGAGTACTTGCCGAGTTGTCAAAACGCTTAACGCTTGAACTCGGCAGAGGGTATTCCAAAAGCAATCTCTACAATATGCGTGATTTATTTATCGCATACCCAAAATTCCAGATGCTGTCTGGAAAAATATCATGGTCACATTATATCGAGATAATAAGTTTGGACGACCCAGACGAGCGTTCATTTTATGAAAAAGAATGTGCAAATGCTCGTTGGTCGGTCAATGAACTGAAAAGACAAATTGGAGTATCGTTATATGAACGGTTATTGATGTCAGACGGCAAGCCCAACAAGGAGAAAGTCCTTGTGTTGGCAAGACAAGGTGCAGTTTTAGAAAAACCGGAAGATTTGTTAAGGCAGCCATATGTATTTGAGTTCATCGGTGCGCGTGAAAACAAGCCTATGCTCGAGAGTGAGCTTGAAGCAAGGCTGATACGTCATCTTGAAGATTTCTTGTTAGAACTTGGACGAGGGTTTATGTATGTTGGAAGCCAAAAGCGCATAACCATTGGCAATGCTCATTATCATGTCGATATGGTCTTTTATAACAAGATTTTGAAAGCCTATGTGCTGATAGATTTGAAAATGGGTAGCCTAACCCCCGAACATGCAGGACAGATGAACGCATACTTGAATTACTACAAAAACGAAGTCAATGATGAAGGTGACAATCCACCTATCGGCATAATTTTGTGCCGTACAAGCAAAGAAATTGTTGCAGAGTATGCTTTGGGTGGTTTGTCCAATCAAGTATTTGCATCAAATTATGTTTATTATATTCCCAACAAGGAACAGTTTGTCAATGAAGTCAAATACTTGTTGGAACAGGAAAATGAGAAAGCGCAAGAAGATAACGAAAGTTAAGGGGTTTGGCATGAAATCAAATTATGATGTGCTTGGGAAATATATACAGTCAGTTGATGAAAGAAATCGAGACTTGAAAATAGATTATCTTCTTGGGCTAAGCATCACCAAGCAATTTATTCCGTCAATCGCAAATACCGTGGGTACGGAGTTTAATTCATATAAAATTGTCCGTACAGGGCAATTTGCTTATGGTCCGGTAACGTCTCGCAATGGCGATAAAATTACAATTGCGTTGTTAGATGATAAAGATTGTATTATTTCAAGCTCATACTCTGTTTTTGAGGTTGCAAACAAGGAGAAGTTATTGCCCGAATACCTTATGCTTTGGTTTAAGCGTCCAGAATTTGATAGATATGCTCGTTATAAAAGTCATGGCAGCGTTCGGGAGATTTTTGATTGGAATGAATTGTGTAAAGTTGAACTCCCTATGCCAGATATATCGGTTCAACGGTCTATTGTAAAGGCTTACAATACGATTGAAGGGCGAATTAAGCATTTAAGGGAGCTAAATGATTGATTTCTATTCCGCAAACCAAGCAAACGATATTTACCTCGTGAATCTTCTTTGTTGTATTCATCCACCATGCGTCCTTCTTTTTCAATACTAGTAATTGAATTAGTATTGTTATAAGATTTTACATATATCATTACTGTTTCATGTGTTTTTGCAATAAACTTATCAAGATGCCGACCTCTTGGATTTACCACTACGGCAAGTTGGGCAACGAAATTTGAGCTGCCAAAAATGTCATCGCATACTTTTCTTAACTGTCCAACTTCGTTATCATCAATGCTTATGAAGATAACTCCATCATTTGATAACAAATCCTTTGCTATTCGCAATCTTGGAAATATCATATTTAACCAATCTGTATGAAAACGCCCATTACTGTTTAGGTTAGGTACAAGACGATTACCCTGCTCGTCAAATTGACCGTCACGCAGTAAAAACACATTGGCATCCTCTGCAAAATCATCTTCATACACAAAATCATTGCCTGTGTTGTATGGCGGGTCAATGTAAATCATTTTTACTCGGTTGAGGTACGTTTCCCGCAGAAGTTTCAACACATCAAGATTATCGCTCTCGATATAAAGGTTTTCGGTAGTATCAAAATCAACGCTTTCATCACGGCAGGGGCGTAACGCCACCGCAATAGGAGCATTCGCAAGCAACACGCTTTTACGCTTGTCCGGCCATGTGAATTGGTAGCGTTCCTCATGCCCCTCAACAACATGGGTATTTATCTCTTGCATCAGCACATCTTTATCTATAGCACGGACAACCGCTCCATTGTCATCTACGGTTTCTGTGACTGCATTCGGAAATAGACCCGCTAAAACAGAGAAATTCTTTTCTGCTAAGGACGAAGTACACATAGATAATTTTGTCATGTTATTGACCTCCTAATTTTTACAAATTGAAACTTATGTTTGAACTCTTATTCAATACTGCTTCATAACACAAAAAGTTTGTTGCTTTTGATTTCGTTTCTGCACTTAATATTTTCTGAACTAAAACTGAACCTCTAAGTTCAGCGACAATTTTGTATACATCAACATAGATTACATCTTCTAACTCGCCATCTTCGTTTTCAACTCTCTCATATCCATTATCATAAAGAAGTGAGAGTTGTTTATCAAAGCCTATTTTCACTTCGTTGTAATATTTCCCATAGCTATCCTCGGTTTGCTTTATAATATATATTTAGCAAAACAGCGCAGCCAATGAACCTAGAAGATTTTTGACGCTAGCTTTTTGCAAGTTCTTTCCTCTATCATTATAGTTGAACTATATCGAATAATTCAAGCGAATTTCAACAACAAAATGACTTGCAAATGTTGTGTATATGCGGTTTTAAGATTGAGTTATAAATTCTTTGTCGACATATATTCCACCCTTTTTGCATCCCTAACGTGTACATACAAAAACAATAAAAAGGCTACCCCATTAAAGATTTCAAACTCCACTTGAAAATCCCTAATAAGACAGCCCTTTTATTATATTTCATATAATTTTGCGTCTTAATAAATTATTACAACTTAAAATAAGAGACAAGTTGTCTTAAAAGCTCCGCTTGTAAATTTAGTTCTTCAGCGGCAGCGGCAGTTTCTTCTGATGCTGCTGAATTACTTTGTACAACTGCTGATATCTGGTCAATTCCTATGCTTGCTTGCCCAACAGCGTTTGCTTGTTCCTTTGATGCATTTGAAATATTATCAATTATATTTGATACCTCATTTGCACTATCAACAATAACTGATAAAACTTGTGCTGTGGTTTCTGCAATACTACTTCCTTTGTTTACACGGTTGATTGAGTCTGTGATGAGCAATGTTGTTTCTTCAGCAGCCTTTTGACTACGCCCTGCAAGAGTCCGTACCTCATCAGCTACAACACTAAAACCTCTTCCGTGTTCACCAGCTCTTGCTGCTTCTACTGATGCATTAAGCGCAAGCAAGTTTGTTTGGAAAGCAATGTCTTGAATGGTGCGCACAATTTTAGAAATGTCGTTCGATGATATTTTGATTTTATCCATAGCTTCAAGCATTTGTTTCATGGCATCATTGCCTTCTTGAGCATTTTGTGTTGATTTTGTTGAGAGAGTGTTAGCTTCAACAGCGTTGTCGGCATTTTGATTTGTTTGGTTACTAATCATGTCCATAGAGTTGTTAAGATTCTCCACAGAAATTGATTGGTCTGCTGCACCTTTTGCCAAATCCAAAGCACTTTCAGAAATTTGTTTTGCCCCTGTCAGTACTCTTTCGGAAGAAATAGAAATTTCAGACACAGTTTTGTTTAGTGTTTCAATCATATGATTGATAGGTTTTTTAAGATTATCAAATTCACCTATATATTCACGTTTTATAGACCTTGTTAAATCACCCTCCGACATAGCGGTAAGTGTTTCAGCAACTTCATTCATATATAGCTTAATCGTATCTATCATCATATTTACCGATTCACTCATTGCTAAGAAATCACCTGCATAGTCACCCTTTATGTGAACACTTGAAAAACTACCTTGTGCTAAATGGCTCATTGCATCTCTAATTTCTACAATAGGTTTGTCAATAGCCTCTGCTATGCTGTTAAGACCTTTCATTATTTCTTTCCAATTACCTGTATACTTTTCAGTATTAATAACAAAACGGAGGTTGCCTTTTACAGCTGCTGCTTCAATCATTGCACTTATTTCGGACTCAACATCTTTTAGACTACTGGTAAGTTTATTTATAGATTTAGGCACCATAGCCCATTCCCCAACCCATATGCTTTCGTCTAATTTCTCACTAAAGTTACCACTGCTAATGGTGTCAATTGTGCTTGATACCTCCGAAAAATCTCTGGAAATACTATAAAACAAGTTGTTCATCAAGTCTATCATTTTTTTAAAGGAATTTTTATACGTACTACAGTCAATTGCGTAACCCATATTACCTATTTCCATATATTCTTTTTGAGCTACAGCTAAATCTTGAACTATTGATTTAATAACATCAACAAGATTGTAAACATCATGTGTCAACATTCCAACCTCATCCATAGATAAGCTTGTTTTGTCAATATTAATATCAAGATTGCCGTTTGCTACGTCATTGAGAGCAGTTTGCGCTTTACGGATAGGTCTTGTAATACTGCTAGTTATTATTGTCGCAATAAATACTCCAAAAGCTAAAGTTAAAATTGCAAGAACGATAACTATCATCACAGTGTTTGTAACTAAGCTCGACATTTCGTTGTCAACGCTGCTTATATGATTACGTGCCACTGTAAGAATCACCATAAATTGGCTTCTTATGTCTTCACTCATGGTTGTACTCAGCGGAAGCAAAGCAGAAACTTGGTTATAATTATCAGCTCTTGCAGCTACAAAAGTTGGTGTTATTACGTGGCGAATGTAATCGTCAATTAGACCTTGTAAATTTTCTACCTCTGAAATAAATGTATTGCGGGTTTGTGTGTCTATTGATGTATCACTTAATAAGCTACGATTATGTTCCTCAAGTGTAGTTTGTATGTCACGGAAAGTTACATTAAATTCATCTTGTAAACTACTTACAGCAGTCACATTGCCTGACTGGAAAGATGTTTGCATAATAATGCGCTGCAAGTCCTGTATATCAGTCTTTAATGTTCGTAAAAGTGAGTATCTGTGGTTAGGGTAAGCTAATACATGAGTATAATTATTGTTTACATATAAAATACTAATTGTGCCTACAGTTGTAATTACCGCTACAAATAGAAGCAGTATGCCAAATCCTATTGTCAGCTTGCTTTTAATTTTCAAGTTTTTCATTTTTAGCATACCTCCTAATATTCAAGATAATCGGACATTTGATACATCGTGTTCCAAACTTCCTGCAAAAATCCGTGAACAGCAGGCGTTGGTAGGAAAAATGGTCGTGCATCAAAAGCATCTTGAATCGCAGTAATATATTCACTATTAAACTGAATTTGTGCTACTGCGTCTGATAGGCTGTGTACAATAGCATCGTTGGTTCCTCTTGGAAATGCAAAAAAGTAGGCAGAACCCATTGCGGAACCGGAAAGTCCCATATCTTCTACGGTTGGCACAAAACGGAAATTAGGATTGCGTCGCTCAGCACTTACCATAAGTGGAACAAAATCTCCTCTTTCGATACCTGCACGAAACAGAGCATGTGGTCCTACAGCAAAATCAGCTTCTCCGTCCAAAATTGCCTGTGCCATAACACCTGCACCTGCTACATTGACAGGATATACATTAAAATCTCCCGCACGCTCCATGCTCCTAAGTGCAAAAAAAGTAAAACCCGGTACAGTAGCAGCTACTCTAAAAGACCTTGGATTTGCCCTTGCTTGTTGTAAAAAATCTGCTACATCTGTAATACCTGTATGTGTTCCGGCAATCAAAGTGAAGCTATCATCAAAATTAGCTATATTGGATATAGCAAAATCATTGTAATTTAAGGTTGTAGCTCCTGCTATTACATTAGCAAACAAGTTGCCTGTATGATAAAACAGTAAGGTATAACCATCAGGTGTTGCCTCACTCACTTGCGTTGCGCCTAAAGTTCCTGCTTCACCGGGTACGTTAATCACCTCAAAAGGCATCCCCAAAAGCTCTTGCAAAAATCCTGCGTAAGTCCGTGCATAAAAGTCTGTGTCGCCTCCGGCAGGGAAAGGAACAATTATTGTAACAGGACGAGTAGGCCAACTTATATCAGATACCGACCTACCGGATATTGAAAGTTGATTGTTGGTGGGGTCTTGGACGTTTTCTCTGCTACACCCAGCCAATAGACTTAATAAACTTACTAGAATAATGCACAATAAAAAAAACATTTTTTTACCTGTCACAATTCTACCTCCTTGAAACTTATGTTAATAATTTTGTTGAGCATAAAGAAAGCAGTTGTCCTCTAAATATATTTCAAAGAACAACTACCTCTGTATCCCTTAGTATTTCATGTAAATATTGTTCCTGTAAATAAACAGTACGAAATGCTGGAAATACAAAACAGCTAATTTATACTATAGCACATACCTTTAGATAGTATCAATAGCAATTTTTGCATAACTACATTACCAATTAAGTATAACCTTACCTGAATCACCGCTGGCCATTAAATCAAATGCCTCTTGGAAGTCAACAAAATCGAAACGGTGGGTAATGACTTTTTCAACTTCTTTATCAAGCCCGGACTGCAAAAGTGCTGACATACGATACCAGGTATCATACATTTGTCTGCCGTATATACCTTTTACGGTTAAACTGTTAAATATAACCTTATTCCAATCAACCTTGGTTTCTGACGGCAAGATACCAAGCACTGCAATTTTTCCACCGTTTGCCATAGCTTCCGTCATGTCTTTAAAGGCATTTGCCGAGCCTGACATCTCAAGTCCAACATCAAAACCTTCTTGCATACCTTTAAAGGTTCTCATTTTTTCATGAAGCTTTTCTTCAAGAACATTTACGGTTGCAGTTGCACCCAGCTCTTTTGCCATTTCTAGGCGTTTGGAGTTAATATCTGTTACTACAATGTTTCTTGCACCTGCTCGTTTTATTATTGGAATTGACATAAGCCCGATTGGGCCTGCGCCTGTGATTAGTACGTCTTCACCAAGTACATTAAACGCAAGTGCCGTATGAACAGCGTTTCCAAGAGGGTCTTGGACACTTAAAACATCTATAGAAACAGAAGGGTCACATATCCAAATATTTGTTGCCGGAATAGCGGCATATTCGCTAAAAACTCCATCCATATTTACCCCAATGCCAACTGTTTGGCGGCAAAGGTGCGGATTACCTGTTATACAGTGACGACATTTGCCGCATACAAGATGACCTTCAGCTGAAACTAAATCTCCAACTTTTACGTTTTTAACCTGTTTACCTATTTCCACAACTTCCCCAACAAACTCATGACCTATAACTTGTGGGGTTTTTATTGTACGTTGCGCCCATTCATCCCAGTTGTATATATGAATGTCTGTACCACATATTGCGGTTATCTTCATCTTCACAAGAACTTCTGTTTCAGTTATTTGCGGGACTGGGATATCTTTTAGGATTAAGCCCCCTTTTTCGGGGGCGTTTTTTATTATAGCTTTCATTAGATTACTCATCCTAGGTGTCCACTTTCTTTTAAAAGAGTTTGAGCTGCTTCTAAGTCTTCCGGTGCGACAAGAACTATTGGACCTGTACAACCCATACCACTTGATGCGTATATGCCTTTGCGCCATAAAACATGAACTGCATCATCAAGTTCGAGTATTTCTATTCCCGGGATTTCTGCTGTCACAATTTTTTCCGGTGGTGCTTGCGGGGTGGAGTCTGATTCTTCCGTTGATGTTGCTTTTGTTGTTTCAGTAAATTTTTTAAGAACTTCTTCCATACCGGATTTTTTAGCTGCGGTAAATTCTGCACCTACTTTTTTTACAAGTTCACCTTTTGCAAGTTCGGCAGCGTAGGTTAATGCACCTGCAACAACAGGTGCGCCTGATGCACGTGAGATAATGTTGACGATTTTATTAAATCCTTCCCCTACTCCGGGGCCGTAACCGTCACCAACAGACTCATAGCTTCCGCCTGAAGTAAATGCGCTCATGGTTTTCATCATAACATTTCCTGTTAAACTATCCATCACCATAATGTCGGGGACACCTTGAAGTAAGTCGTTTCCACGCATTACTGCTCCGCCATCTGCTCTTGCGCTTTCTGTGAAATTTATTTCATAGCCGTTTTCTTTTAATGTGAGTAACATACGCTCTAAGGTTCTTGCACCATCAATATTTAGGATTCCTACAGTTGGTTTTTTATTTCCGGCTGCTTTTGCTACTGCAATTCCTTGAAGGGTATTTTTTAAAAGTGCAGCGTTGCGGTTTGTATCTGATGTGCCTGTTGTGTTGGCAATATACATACTCCGTCCCTTTGCTGGGGTTACAACACGTCCAACTGTTGATACGCCAATTGGGAAATTGTAATGCATGGTGACAGCAGCGGCAACTTCTCCCGATGATAGAATACTGTCCATTTTTTCATGGGCTTCTTTTTCATCTGCCACTACAATATTTTTAAGTTTTGTATTGTGCTTACTGCCGATTACAATAACTTCGATTGTATCATTTGACGCTTGTGCTTTTTCTGCACCGGCAAGAAGTTCTTTTTCTCCATGTTCGCTGCCAAGGAGGGTTAGTGCTACACGAGTTTTTTTGATTAAAGCACCTTCATCAGATGGAGTTTCTTCAAAACCTTTATTTTTTTCCATAACAAAGGAGACACCATCAAATAAATTGGTTAAACGCCCAAGGAAAAGGCTGCCTTTACCAATAATCATTACACGGTTTAACTTACCTTCTTCCATAAAGTTTTTGCAGTGAGCAAGAAACGGAACACCGGAAGGAATATGCCCTTGTGTTGGTGCAAACCCCGGCATAGAAATTTTGTCTACAATGGTATTTAACTCGCTTCTTTCAAATTCTTTACGCATTACGCCAAGTGCAGCAATCATTTTATAATTTGCTTTTGGCACATCACCTGCTCCTGCCGGCTCGGTAACTTCCGGGTTTTGCATCTCTACTGAAAAAGCATCTATATCTTTTATTTTTAGTCCTGCACGGTCAAGAGGGTCAGCAACAATTGCTTGGGTTACAGCTTGTGGACTTGCTCCGCTTCCTACCGTGTGGCGACCAACGATATCGGTGCGTATTATTGGGGAGACACCATCATTTTCACCAATATGTGCTGCAAATGCACCTACTATGTCTTCAAGAATTGGTATTCCCTTTTTAGCATGGTCTTTGCCGTTCATACCTAGCTTTGTTGAAGCTCCACCTGCCACAACAATTACATTTTTATATACACCACTTTGCACGAGTGCTGATGCGTTTACAAGTGCATGGACAGGTGCGGCACAAAAACCACGAGTGTCCGACCCTGTGGCATTTATGCAACCGCAAACTTCACCAATAGATTTTGCAAAGTTTCCACCGCCACGTTGGTTCATGTCACCGCAAGCTTCCTCGGAACATTCGATAATATAATCAACATCTTTTGGGTTAAGACCTGTTTTTGCAAATAAAAGTGAAAGTGAAAATGCAGCTGATGCTTTAGAAACAAGATTTTCAAACATTACATGAGAAGAGAGTGCTTCGTCAAAAGCATGAGCTTTTTTTACACATCCAACAAGTATATTTTCGTAATATAAAGGTTCTGCACCTTGTTCTTCAACAGTTTCTTTTATGGCTTCCGCAGTTGCCGGATTCTTTGAAATTTTATCAAGCATAGCCCACGAGCCAATTACTTTGTGTGATTTTAAAATATCAATAATTTTTGCTGAAAAACCCTCTTCAAGCATAACGAGATCAAAAGCATCAACCGCTTTAATAAGCCCAATAAACTCATCAAGAGGCATTATTTCGCCAAACTTGCCAAAGCGGGCTTCTTTGTTATCTACAAGATTTTCATACCAAGGTCTTGGGATAGAATCAAGTGCTTTTGGTTCAAGATTTCCGATAAAAACTTGGTTTGGTGGGTAAGCAGCAGCGGCCTCAAAGCTGCGGAAGCTTTTTGGCAAATCTTTTAAATAATCGCTGCCTGGGTTTAATTTGCGCTCGCTTGTTTGGGTGCTGCCTTGGTGCAAAATCATGTCGTTTGCATGAATTAGTGCGTATGCAGCACCTTTTAGAACTGGAAAGTTCATACTATTTCTCCTTTATTATAAAACCCCCCTCATTCAAACCTTTATATAAAGTTTTAATGAGGGGGGTTAGTTTCTCTAAAAAACTGTCTTTCGTTAAAAGACTGTCTGTCCATCAACCTCAGTTTGCAAGGCATCAAGAGCTTTTTTTACAAGCTTTTTACGAAGTTCTTTTTCTTCATCAGCCGGCAAACTTGGGTCGCCAAGCGGATAAGGAATTGCAACAGTAGGAACAATTCTGTTTGCACCAACTGTAAGTGAAATTGGAACTACGGTACACATGTGAACAACAGGAATACCATGACGTTCAATTTCTTTGACCATCGTTGCACCGCAACGAGTACAGGTTCCTCAGGTGGAGGTAAGAATTACGCAGTTTACATCATCACGCAGCAATTCTTCAGCAATTTCCTTTGCAAATTTTTTACTGTCTGCAACACTTGTGCCATTTCCAACAGTGGAATACCAGTAATCATGAAGCGAACCGATTGTACCATCAGCTATAAACTCTTTAACGACATCAACAGGTAAAACCCTATCAAGGTCAAGGTTTGCATAAACAGGGTCATAACCACCATGAGCTGTTTCCCCATTTTCTGCAGTAAAGTCCATAATATCAACAAGTGAGTATTTACCAAACTTTGATGCACTTGAAGACTCGATACGGTCGGGATTGCCTTTTGGCACAGGTCCACCGCTTGAAACAAGTGCAATACGTGCTTTTGACATATCTTTGATTGCCGGCATTGCATCAACTCTGTCAAAAACCGGCATTGGATATTCTGTCTTAAAATCTTCACCTTTGATTTTTTTAAGCAACATGTCAAC
>Ga0131853_10002333_pt1 | contig 34002 bp, 30 predicted proteins | sample TergutLab28metaG_FD_92764 | JGI IMG/M metagenome (GOLD analysis project Ga0131853, IMG submission 92764) | Labiotermes labralis P1 segment gut microbial communities from Petit-Saut dam, French Guiana - Lab288 P1 (version 2) (version 2) | ecosystem: Host-associated > Arthropoda: Insects >... | reverse complement strand
TGAGGTTGGTCAGTTCGCCCGCCGCTTAAAAATTAGCACCACCCCAAAAAGTCTTTGACTTTTCGGGGACCCCGGGCAAGCAAATTTTTTGAAGCGGGGGTCTTCTGCCCTTGAGATAAAAAATCTGCATCCCCTTGTCCGCTTAATAAGCGGATTTTTTTGTACACCTTTGATAAGTCACAGGTTCACTAGGCTGGTTAGCCGTAGCCTCTATCTGTTCCATTATTTTGTCAATGTCGTCAAAATCAGTGACATCGGCCTCTTCCCATTCTCTCATGTGAGATTCTATTAAATCAAATATACCGCTTTTAAGCTTCTCTAAGCGTTGTTTTTTATTATCCATAAAATCACCGATTTCAGGATATCATAAGCCTAAGATTTTTGCAAGACAAACGTTTTTCATTTGTTGCTCAATATCTAATTATTAAAAGAATATAATTAGTGCAACATTCGTATTGCGAGGTGTTCTTTATGGCAAAATTCAAAATTCCATCCATCCCACCAACCACGAGTAAAAGTATCCGCTTCCCCAATGACATGATAGAGTCTATAGAAACCGCAATCGTCGGAAAAGACTGCACCTTTTCTGCTTTCGTAGTGGAGGCTGTTAAAGTTGCCCTTGAGAGCTTAGAGGAAGATGAAGATAAGCAGGAACATTAGACCGCTTCTGAAATTGGTTCAACATTTGATTTCAGAAGCGGTCTAATGTTCTGCCGCCTAACATGCAAAACAGACTAATCCCTATATGCTTTTGCGTTCTGGCTCATCATTTCCCTTAAAAACGCCACATTCACATCTCTTTTATCAATACCGAACTTCCTGGCAAAATATTCACTTATTCTCATTCCGGCATAGCGCCCGTTTTCAAAAAAAACTTCTTTTCTCGCAAAATAATCTTTTAAAATCTCATATTCTTCCGTGGTCAAAGGGTACTTAATTTCTACAGTAGCCGCTTGCTCAGCCTCCCCTTCCTCATGAGGTTTCCACACAAGGGATTTGGTGCTGTATTTCCTTCTGTTTTCAGATATAACAATAGTCCCCGCAAGCATATCACCAAGGCGGGTGTGGTTTTTCATAAGCAGCATCATTATAATGCCAACCCCGCTGTTATCTATGAACACACGCAAAATATTGCGGATTATGGACTGTATGAATGTTATGGGCTGGCCATTGGCACGTATGGTTCTAAGGCCAAAAAACCGCTTACCGGGCGTACGGCCTTTCATTATAATCTCAAATATCAAAAAATATCCAAAAAATATTACAAAATATAATAAAAGCACCACCGCCACCACATTAGCAGCACCTTCTAAGGTGGTTATAAAAGTGTCCAGGTTAAAATCATACAAAGACCAAAGTGCTGCTAATAACACCGCCAAAAAAGCGATTATCTGTATCAGCGTGTCTATAACCACTGCCCCAACTCTTGAGCCGGCTCCGGCCAGCCTGTATTCGACCTCAATATTATCGGGGGTTGTAACAACTATGCTTTTCATGATAGAATAAAATCTCCTTTGCTGCAATTTTCGTAAACCTTTAGGAGGCTTAGCATAAATGAAAGAGGATAAGTTCATATCCAAAAATATAAGCAAATGGCAAAAACTGGAAAGCTTTAATGAAACTTTAAACAAGCGAGGTTTAACGGGCCTCAGCGGTAGTGAGATAAAGGAATTTATAGGCCTTTACAGAAATTTAAGCCATCACCTGTCTTACGCTAGAACATTTTTTCCCGACAGCAACATCGTGTCTTACCTTAACCAGCTGATAGGCACCAGCCACAACTATATCTTTGTGCGCGAGGATAAGGGGCTTACTCATTTCAAGCATTATGTGACAGATGGCCTGCCCCTTGCGCTGAAAACCTTTCACAGGTTTATATTAGCCTCATTTTTGGTGTTTATGGCAGGAGCCGTTTTGGCTTTTGTTTTGACGCTGTTAGACCCTGTTTATGGGAATTTCTTCTTTCCGGGGGTTAATGTGTCTGATTTAAATTTGGAGCCTACTAATGACGAAGCCTGGGCCTACCCTTTGTTCAGCTCCTTTATTATGACCAACAACATTAGGGTTAGTTTTTTTGCTTTCGCACTGGGGGTTAGCGCCGGTATCGGCACCATATATGTTTTATTCTATAACGGACTGGTTTTGGGAGCCCTTGCAGGGGTTGTTGCTGCCGGCGGCGGAAGTTTAGCCATGTTTTTTGCCATGATACTACCCCACGGCTTTATCGAGCTTATGGCCATTTTTATAAGCGGCGGCGCCGGCCTTATGATAGGGCGGGGTATGCTGATACCCGGTGGTTTGTCCCGGAAAGACTCGGCATTAAAAGCAGCTAAAGAAGCAGCTTACTTCATCCCCGGCGTTGTAATAATGCTGGTTGTTGCCGGGCTTATTGAAGGGTTCTTTACACCTATGGCTGTGGATTATAGGTTTAAGCTTGTTTTTTCTTTCCTCACACTGGTGCTAATGTTTACTTACTATAAATTTTTTGCCAGGAAAATTATTTATACTTAAATTCTTTTAAAACAGTATCAAATTATTGCTTGCAATTAATTTGATACTGTTTTAAAAGTGGGCTGCGATGCGCAAGCTTCGCAGCTTATCCTTACAAAATAGTACCATTCATGGTACTATTTTGTATACTTAAATTTTCAACCATTCTACTTATGGTATATACCAAAACTGGAAAAAAATACCATTAAATAATTTCTATGTCGAACATATGAAAGAATCGCGTACACTGATTTTTCTCGAAAAGTGTACGAGGTTTATCCTAATACCAATCCTGATTAAAATCATGTACTTTTTCAAGCCTAAAATCACCCCAAAAGCGCTTCACCTCGCGCTTTTGGGGTGATGCTCAAACTACAGGTTTTAATCTAGGATTGGTATTAGCAAGACTCAGGTAAGTGCACTGTCGTTCGGCTTTTTAAGCTGAGCGGCTATATCAAGCCAACCGTTCCTTAAGCGATAAATATTGGTTTACCGTGTCTATTGCAAAATTTTCAGCATGGGTTTCTATGCATATAACGCCCCTCATATTTAGTGCGCGAACAAGGCTTTTCCGTTCTTCAACAAGGCTCTCGGCCATAGCGGCATTAAATGTATTTCTTAGGTCTTTTTTCTTACCCTCTGCTATTTTCTCAAGGCTTTCATTAATGCATAAAATCACTACCGGAACATGAGTCCGGCTTAATATAGGCATGGCCTCCATAAGCTCACGGGCTTCCTCTCCTGTTTCAAAGTCTGTAAATATGAAAACGATTGAGCGCCGCTTTTGAACACTTATAAGGTGCCCAAAGGCACCGGCGTAATCACTGGCCATATTTGAATCTTCAATATGGTAAAGGGCCTCCATAAGTTCATTTCTGTGTACCTCCCCTTTGCCCGGCTTTTTAAAGGCAAATACCTCTGTATTAAAAACCATAAGGCCGCTGTTATCGCCTTTTTGCCCCACAATATCCGACAATATAAGAGCGGCGTTTATTGAATAATCAAGTTTTTTGTAACCTCTTATCGAGTAACTCATTGCCCGGCCTGTGTCCAAAACTATATATACAGGCTGATTTTTTTCGGCCTCATACTGGTTCACTATAAGTTTGCTTGAGCGTGCTGTTGCGGCCCAGTTTATCTTTCTGTAATCATCTCCGTCAACGTAGTCGCGCAAGCTTTCAAACTCAAAGCCCATGCCGCGCTTGGGTATACGTTTTTGCCCGGAGCTTAGCAGTCTGTGCTTGGTTATAATCAGGCGGTATTTGCTCAGGTCTTTTAAATTAGGGTAAACTTTAAACTCCTTAGGCTCTTCTACACTGAAATATTTCCTGCAAAGGCCCAATAGCCCATCATACCTAACATATACAGCGGGGAAAGTATAGGCCCCCCGTTTATTGGGCGTAACAGTGTAGAAGAATGTTTGTTCAAAACCGGCAGCTATTAGCTGTGCCATATTTTCTTCGCAAACGGCAAAGTGAAAGTCCGGCAGTTCATCTTTAAGCGTTACTTTAAGCGGCCTGCTCCAAGTGTTTTTTACTTTAATCTCTATACGGTTTGTGGTTTTAAAATACAACTTATCATCTTCCTGCCGGGAGATACGTATAACTTTTTCATTAGGTGTCAAAAAGCAATCTATGGCATAAAGAGCGGCTATAATACAGTTATAAGCAACGAATATAATAAAAACGGACGCCGGCAAAAAAAGTGCGGCAAAAGCTAAAGGCACCAAACCTAAAGCCGCCAGATGACCCATTCTCTTTGTCATCTCGGCACCTTTACCTGGGCCAGTATGCCCTCTATGACCTTGTCTGTTTTCATGCCCTCTATCTCTGCTTCAGGTTTTAGAATTATTCTGTGGCGCAGTATGGGCAAAGCAAGCTCTTTCACATCATCAGGCACTACAAAGTCACGCCCCTTTATGGCAGCATAAGCTTTAGCATTTGTTAAAAGAGCAACCGAACCGCGGGGGCTTGCGCCTATTGCTACGGCATTTACACGGCGGGTTGTTTCTATTATGCTTACAATGTAGTTTAAAATGCTTTCGTCGACTACTACTTCATTTATTTCCTCACGAGCTTTTTCTATGTCCAAAGGAGTAGCCACAGATTTTATATCTGCTGTATCTATATCTGCTGCATTAAAGCCATTATTGTACATAGACAGTATTGCTTTCTCCGAAGCTACGCCCGGATAGCTAATCAAAAGCTTCATCATAAACCTGTCTACAAGGGCCTCAGGAAGCGGATATGTTCCCTCATACTCCACAGGGTTTTGAGTGGCTACTACCATAAAGGGGGCACTTAGCTTATGAGTTTCACCGTCTATGGTTATAGCACGCTCCTCCATAACCTCTAAAAGAGCCGACTGGGTTTTAGGCGGGGTTCTATTTATCTCATCAGCAAGAAAAAGATTTGTAAACAGCGGCCCTTTTTTAAGGGCAAATACACTCTGCTCCATATTATATATTTTCATGCCCAATATATCCGACGGCATAAGGTCTGATGTAAATTGCACCCTTTTAAAGTCAACCGCTATGGCCTTTGACAGTGCCCTTACCCACAAAGTTTTTGCAAGGCCGGGCACGCCTTCAATAAGCACATGCCCGCGAGACAGCAGGCATGTAAGCGCATAGTCTGTTATTTCAGGCTGGTTTATTACAGCCTTTTCAATCTCGGCCTTAATGCGTGAGGCCAAATCAGCAGCAAATCCTTTTTCTGTCATTTTTTTAGCTCCTTTATTAGTGTTCTGTAGCAGGCAATCATTTTCAGGAATTTATTGCGCTCTTTGGATTTCTTTGTATTAAATTCTCTATGGCAGTTTTCTATAACGTATTCCAGCTTAATTAGCGACGGCTTATTTTCACTTTTCCACAGCTCATGTATCCGGTGGTAGTCAACATCTAACGGGGCTTTAAAATAATCAGCAGCAAGTTTCCTAAGTTTTCTGTCATATACCCCCAAGGCAGCAGAGCCAAGGCCTATAGACATATAAAGGTTAGTAAGGGTAAACACATACTCATTTTCTTCACGCTCTGCCTCGGCGTAGTAAGGTGAAGGTTTGCCAAAACGCCGCCCGAGATACAATACTGCAATTATTATAACTATTATTATTTGCATACCGGCAAGCCGGAGGGGCAGCGGAAGCATCTCAAAAAATGTCATGTTCTGATTGTAGCCGTGATAAGCTTCGTTAAAGTATATACGGCTAAAATCCATAGCCTCAAGCAAGTTGGCAACCAGTTGACCGTGACTTCCGCCATTTTCCAAAAGGCTTATATTAGTGATTTCATTGGCATCACCTATAAAAACCATTCCAAGGCCAACTCTATGCCAAATAAACGGCCCACCGCGCTGAGTTGCATCAGGACGAACTCGCGCCTGAAACAATCTGTCATCTGCCTGCGGGTTATCACTGAAAAAAATTAGCTGCCCGCCATGTATTACCCAGTCGGTCATGCCGTCAATAAGCTCATCATCAAAGTAACGCGGCGCTATCACAATTTGCACATTACCTGCCGGCCGCTCTGCTGAGAGAAACATAGTATCACGGCCTACCGGAAAACCCATTATTTTAAGGGAATCATAGAGCAAAGCAGCTCCCTCGTAACCTGTAGAAAATGTTGTAAACGGCGGCTCCGACAAACCCTCAAAAAAATTAGACCGGCGGCTGAGCATTAATACGGCAGCTAAAAGCACAGCGAAAACCACTATCCGGCGCAGATTAATTTTTATCATAAGACTGCGCCCCCTTTATAAGTGCATTATAAAGCTTAATATGGTTTTTGTAAGCGTCGTCCCCTACCGATTTATGACCGAAAAACAAGGAGTAATACATATTAATAAGCTCTCTTACACCCTTTTGCGAAGCAGGCATATTTTTAACCGCTTCCCGCTCAAACTGCACCCCTGTCATAGAGTCTGTAACCCTTACTATTTCTTTGGAATTAAACAGCATAATAAGCCCAAGATAGCGATAACGGACGGCTTCTTTAAAATTAGCCTCCTTATCATTTTTTTCAGCCTGCGCCATTATTTCATCAAAACTTAAGCGGTTGTTGCGGTAGTCTTCAAATATCCCGGAAACTTCAAGGCGCTTAAAGCGCTTATACTTTAGAACCATGCGGGCTATAAAAGCTAAACATATGCCAAGCACAAATATTGCTATGACTATAAATACCACAGAAACTACATCTGTGTTTACACCATCACCAAAACCTGCGAACTCCACAGAAAGTATACGGGCTATAAATCTAATTATTCCCTCAATAAAACCTACAATAATCTCGCCTATATCCTCAAACCTGCCTGTCAGATGACTGTATTTTGCATCAGTGAGAGCCTTTTGCATTGCCTGTTCGAATGTCATTAAGTCTTTTTACCTCCAACATATTTAGAGATAGCTCTATATCCAAGCCTTCGAGCTTTATACGCTGATTAATATAAACTACGGCTGAAAATATGCCCCACAGAGGGGCAAGCACTATTCCTGTAATCATTGAAAAAATACTGCCTACACCCCAAGTACTCATTAGTATAAGCCCGGCGGCCTCTTGTGGAGCAAAATACCCTGCCAAAGCCGTTCCAACAGCGAAAAAGGCTTCCAAACTATAGGAGGCGGCTGTTATTATCAAAGACCAAACTGTTACCAGCCCCATAATCTTCATGAAATCGGGTTTTACCAGAATAAACGAGCGCTTAACCGCACCGAAAAACCAGCGGCCTTCGAATATAGCCACTTTATTGCTCATCATAATAACGGTTGTGCCTATAAGAGATATAACAAGCACTAACACAAGCAGCAAAATTGTAAAGACTATGATAGGTGTCGTTGGCATGTACCCTGTACCATAAAAATTCACCAGCATGTCAATATACAGGTATACAATAACTCCCCCTATAAAAAACACAGGAATAAAAACTATTAATGAAGCCAATGAAGCTGATACAGCTATCCAGAATTTTTTGAAGGTTTCTTTTAGAACCCCGCCCACATCACAGTATTCTCCCAAAAAAGTATGTTTGGTTATAAGTGCATTTCCCGTGTTTAAAAGAGCATCATAAATTGCAGCAAGCAGCACTATAATCATCAAAAATATTGCAATAGAAATAATCGCTCCCGTAGTTAAGCTTGCCTCATTAAATGCATCATAAAACCCGACCATAAGAGCCACTATCCCTGCAAAAAGAAAAATATAAAGCAGCACTATAAATATAATGCTAAATATAATTGACACAGCTACCTGCTTTAAGAAACTTTTTTTATAAATATCCAGCACCTGGTCCAAAACCTCGGCAGAATTCATTGGGTAGTATTTATTGTTCATATATAATAATTCACCTTTCCGCACGTAACTTCCAAGATAATTCCACTATATAATACCACAAGAGATATTATATGTACACTTTTTTCGTTTTCATTGATTATATTTTCCTTATTCAGCAAATAATAATTTCAAGTACGAAAATGTGGAGGTTATTATATGCCTGATGATGAAAGAAAAGCTTGTGAAAATTCTGCCGATACCGAAGCAGAAAACATAAAAGAATTAGGTGTTTCAGAAATGACGGGGCATGTAAGAAACCCCAGAGGCAATATACAGTATCTACCCATAGTAGGCCATATTGAGGGGCATATGGTGGCATCACCCCAGCATAAGACCACAAAGTATGAGCATGTTTTGCCCCAGCTGGTAGACTCAGCCGACAATGTAGAGGTTGAGGGGCTTTTAATACTTTTAAATACCGTTGGCGGCGATGTTGAGGCAGGGCTTGCCATTTCAGAGCTTGTGGCAGGGCTTGGCAAACCTACGGTTTCTTTGGTTATTGGCGGCGGTCATTCTATAGGTGTGCCGCTTGCAGTGGCCTCTGACTATTCTTTTATTGCCCCCTCTGCCACCATGACCATACACCCGATACGAATGAGCGGCCTTGTGGTCGGCGCACAGCAAACCTACGACTATTTTGAGAAAATGCAGCAAAGAGTATTAAATTTTATAGTTAATAATTCAAAAATATCTAACGAGAGGCTAAGCGAACTGATGACAGACACATCAAAACTTGTGCAGGATGTTGGAACTATCTTAATAGGTGAAGAGGCTGTTCGCGAAGGGCTTATAGACGAGATTGGCGGGCTTCACATGGCCCTTGATAAGCTGTACTCTATGATAGAGGAACGCAGAGAGAAGGAAAAAAACAAAGAAGCATAGGCCACTGCACAAGCGGCTTGCCGCACAAGCGGATTCTTTCGAGTCAAGGCTTTACATTTTGCCTTTGGCAAAATGTAAAGCTATTGGGTGGGGCGCTGTGTGCCGGCGGCACACGTTTAGCGCGCGCGTAGCGCCGGGCCCGAAGGGCTTGAAAACCCCCACCTGTCAACAAAAAAGTGCAAAGCACTTTTTTATTAGATAGGCGGTTCGCCCCACCGCTTTCGCCAAAGCAAACTTTGGCTTAGAAGCGGGAGTCTTCGCCTTTGAGATAAATTTTAATAAAGGGGCTGTTGACAAACCCCTTTTGCATGATGAGGAAGGGTTTGGAAAACCGATGGTTTCCCAATTGAAATCCGCAAGGCGGGTTTTGCCCGTCTGATGGAAAGCCGCTGACCGCAGGCATTGCGTATGCAAGACCTTGCGGTCAGCGGCTTCATACATTAGGTACCTCAAAAAAATGGCAAAGCCATTTTTCTAAACAGGCTGTTGCCTTTGTCAACAGCCCTTCTTTCACTCTTCCTCTGTTTTTAATTTACCGGTAGCCGCCTTACCCTTCCACCTGTTTGCTTTATAGTAATAATAAGCAAAACCGCCGCAAAGAAACCACCCAATTGCTATAGACCAGGCCAGCGAATCCAGCCCCAAGCCAAACACAAGCACAAATATATGGGCTAAAACTGCACGTATGCTAAGGCTTGATATGGTGAGTATCATTACTATCACCTGGTCGCCAACACCTCTGAAAAAGCCGTTAAAGGCAAAGAATATGCCGAATAAAACATAAAACAGCGAAACCGTCCACAGGTACAGCGTGCCTTCTTGGATAATGCCTGTTGCATTAACATCATCAGGGCTTACAAACCAGCCCATCAGCGTCGAGCTGGAAAGAAGAAGCAAAGCAGAAGTAAACAGCCCTATGCCTACCATAAGCTTCATTCCGCTTCTAAGGCCTTCTTTGGCCCGCTCTTCATTGCCGGCGCCTATATTTTGGCCTACAAATGTTGAAATTGCTATGTTAATGTTCATCAGCGGCAGCATACCGAAGTTCTCCGCCCGCAAACCCGCAGAAAAACCGGCCGTTGCCACAGCGCCCAGCGAATTTACCAGCCGCATTATAGTCAGCTGAGCAAAACCAGTTATAGACATTTGAATAGATGCCGGTATGCCGTATGTAAGAATAAGCTTAAACATTTCCCTATCAAACACAAGCTCTGAAAGCCGTAATTTCAGTATGGGAATCTTCTTGTTGGCTATAAAAACACAGGCAAACGTAGCCATGGCCTGAGCAACTATTGTAGCCAGCCCTGCGCCAAAAATCCCCCAGTCTAACACCACTATAAAAGCTATTGTAAATATTACATTTAGTACCGCCGCTATTGCAAGCAGCACAAGCGGCGTTTTAGTGTCACCCAAAGCCCGCATATAGGCCATGTAAATATTAAGATAAATGGGGAATGCAATACCCACCATAAATGTCTGCAAGTATATAACGGCATCATCAAATATTACCTCTTCCACACCAATCAGCCTTATCATTGGCCCGGCGCCAAAAAAGCCAAAAACCATTAACAAAACCGAAAGACCGCCCATAGTTATCATGCTGGTGGCAATGGTTTTTTTAAGCTCCTTTGTTTTTCGTGCCCCGAAAAACTGACTGATAACTATAGATGCCCCTGTGGTAAGCCCCACAAAAGCAGCCACCAAAAGCTGTATAACAACCATTGATGAACCTACAGCCGCAAGCGCCGTGCCGCCTATAAAGCGGCCTACAATAATAGTGTCTGCCACTTGAAAAAGGTTTTGCAAAAGATTGCCTAAAAGTAAGGGTATAGTAAATACCAATATCTGTTTCATGGGGTTGCCGGTGGTTAAGTCTATCAATTTTATCCCGCCTTTGTATTTTTACAAACAGGCAATGGTGCATAACCCATGTTGAACCGACTTTTTTTCGGGCTGGTCGTAAATGCTACGCATTTACTGCTCGCCCAGGCAGCCGGGGCGAGCGCTGTAGGGCTTGCCCGTGAGCGCGGGAAAAATGGGCCTTTTCCATTTTTTCAGTCCGAAAAAAATCGTGTGAAACAGGTTATGCACCATTGCCCACTAATGCTGATTCCTTACAAAGATATAGTATATAGTTTTTCGGGCTCAGGCGCAAGTATTTCATAAGCGGAATGAATTTCGTGCCCCATAATTATCAAATTTGCGTTTTTTCGTAGATTTATTTTCCAACAAACATTGACAAAGCTTAAAAATTGCAATAGTATTAAAGCACTTAGGGATATATAACGCAAAAAGTGGCTATGCTAAAATATTAGCATAGCCTGTATTTATTAGACTTCTTGCAAAATTAAGTTAGTTTTGCAAGAAGTCTATTTTAAAACAAACTAATGACAAGAAAGGGCTTGATGCTCAGTGAAAAAAAACATACTCTTTAATCTTTTCGCCCTTATGATAGTTGCAGCCCCTGCTGTTGATATAGTTTCAAGAAGTGTTTTGATGTGGGGCGAGCCCGACTTTCCCATTGAAGACTAATCTGTCTAAAGCAAAATTCCAAAACAAACATAACTCTCACCATCAATTTTCCTATCGTCATAGAAAAAGGTAAAATCGTATTCTTTTGACATGTTGTTTAAGTTATATATCCCTTTGCCTTTTTTACCGTCCTTGTAAATAAAGCTTCTTTCCTGCATTTCTTCAAACATATTATTCCAGTCTAAGGGTTTGTGTTTGTTTAATACTTCAATAAGGGTTCTCTTATGTTCCTCGTATCTAATTATATTAAGCTGTATTTCGTTGTCCCTCACTGTTGTTGCTTCTGCTGCGTTGTCCAGTAAAATACTGAGCACTTCTGCTATCTTATGGTCTTCTATTTTGTGGTTAAGCTGGTAATCGGTTATTTTTATTTTGCAGTTTACACCCATTTCTCTAAGTTCATTGAGCTTTACATATAGGAAGGGGTGCAAAGCAATCCGCCCTATGTCCATTAAGTTAGTGCCGCCGTCTAAATCATCAAGAAATGCTAATATTTTGTTCTTTGTTTCTTCATTAGCTTCTGCCTCTGCTAAGGAATGCACAGGTATAATGTTTTTATCTGTCTTACTCCATTCTGTGGTTTTATCAAGTATCATTTGCTCAAAGGCTATGATATACGTTTTTAATATCCTCGCTTCCATTTTCAGTATAGCCACCTTTATTAAATGGTAACATAGGAATACCATAAGAATGGAAAAGAAAAATATACCATAGTTTTTAAAATGGCTTACATTCTCCGGAGATGAAAACCTTGCAGCATGCATAAAAAATAAAGAAGATGTAGAAATAAACGTAATAAAAGCTAACTGCTCAGCCTTTTTCTCTAGTATCTGAATAACAGTAAAAAGTGGAGCGTATAAATACAGGGCAATACCAATAATAACTGACGCAAATACAACAGCAAACCCATAAGCAAATGTAAACTCCAGCTCAACAAACAGGCCTAAAATAAATGATAACATATACTGCACAGCAACCGCAATGAAACTTGAAAAAGCGGCTACAGCTACAGCAATGAGAAATCTCTTACGAAGAATTAACATAATAAAAAGAATTACATTAACATACAATAGTATTGTCGATACATATTCAGGTATTATTAACTTTGAAGCTTCAATTAGTAAAAAAGAGGGAATAAATGGCAATGCAACTTTCCAGTAAGTTGTTATTTTCTTAGAGAAAAACTTCAAAACAATCAGTAAAACTAATACTGCATCCATACCACTAAGTATTAAAAGCTCATTAAGTGACATACAAAAACCCCTTTTCTTTAGTATAATAGATAACCCTCATAAGTCTGCCGTCATTCGACAACTTTTGATAATATAATGCATATAATACTATCATTTGTCATAAAAAGCAACACATTTTTTTATAAAGTTCGACAATTAATAAAAAATTAATGAACTACCCCGCCTCAAGGGGGTAGTTCACTCCGCCGCTTTCGCCCTTGGGATAAAAAAAGCTCGATGAGTGAAAGCCACTCATCGAACTTAGGAAATTTATTATAGTAGATTAACTTGAAAACCAACAGGTTAATCTACCCCATCATCTCGATTCCTAGTGAATCTTAATGAGTGGGACGTTCATAAACTTAAAAATCATTTCATAGGTTATCTTTCAAACCTATGGGAAACTGTCACTTCTCTTGAGTGTTCTGCGGTGCGCTCTACATTAATACCAAGTTCGCGCTGTAAAAAGTCTTGTGACAAAGCAACGTCAACACCGTTTATATATGCTACTTCGCTGGGGTTTTTAAGCTCATTATGAACATTAACCCTTACTACGTTGCCATTGTCTCTTATTTCCATAATGCCACCGTTGGTTACATCAATCTCCATACCGAACCTTCTTGCAACAGTGGCTGATACAAATATTGTGCCATTTTCTACAACAAACTGGCTTGTGCCCAAAGTGTAGTTTAAGCTCTCAATAGGCAGTGCAAACTCTATCGGGCCTGCCTCTCGCGGTGCTATATGCTCTTGGTCAAAAACAATAATTATTTGACCGTCACGCACATAAAAGTTTTGGTTAGCTCTTATAGTTCTTGGAGTTACATTTTCAAATCTGCCTTCTTCGTCAGCCCTTACAGTTTCTGTTATACGGCCGTTTATATAAGATATAAACTCTCTGCCGAGAAGGTTTCTAAGGGTAACTTCGTTTTTACTTACATTGTCGAAAACAAATGTTTTTACAACCTGCCTGGAAGCGGCTGTGTGGTAACGTACTACCAGTGAAGTCATGCCGCCCCAGTTATAAACATCATAGTTTGCTGTAATTTCTCTATGCCCTGCGTTAACGAGATTCAAAAAGGATTCTTTTATTCTTTCATTAATCCTGGTGGCCGCTCTTAAATCCATGCCGGCTATCTGCGGCAAGCTGCCGTTTACTCTTATATTATTAACTTCTTCAATGTTGCTTATTAAGTTTGGCCTTTCAACAATACCTTCACTGATTTGATCTATATTAAAAGAACTTAGCGGAACCTCATCTATAGCGGGTTCTCCGCCTATACCATCATATCCGTTGTAGTTATTGTAGCCGTTGCCATTGTTGTAACCATTATTGTAACCATTGTTATAATCGCCGTTTATATTATCATTGTATTCACCGTTATTTTGCTCATCACCATTTACCTCTGTAAGTGACCTTGAGCCTCTAACAAGACCATTTTGCCTGATATGCTCTCTATGAATATTTTGCCCTAAATGAGAGCGTGATATATTGCTGTCTTTGCGCACTTTATGATTGCTGTGCTCTGCGCCATGCTCTTTATTAATACTGCGGCCTGTAAGAGAGCGTGATATATTGTTGTCTTTGCGAATTTTATGGTTACTGCGCTCTACACTGTGCCCTTTATGAATACTGTGCCTGGTATGGGGCACCTTTGAATCGGTAAGCCCTTTTGCAAACATAGGTTGAGAACTCAGTATAAAAGAAGCGGCCAAAATAATTGGTATCGCTTTATTTTTCACCTTATGCAACTCCTTTTTGAGAATTGTGGTTTATAGTAAAGCTACTTTTAAACCACACTAATACTACATTAAAAACGCTCTTAGATTGCTTAAAGATAGTTTAACAACGTTTTTAACTTGATTAGTAAAATTATTATTCCCTTAAAGTTTGCTTTTATGGTGAAAAAATATGGTCTAATTAACGTGAATTTGACAATGTTTTGCCAATTATTTACAATAGAGCTGTTCGAAAAACTGTTTCTGCAATAGGTTTCCGAGCAAGCCTATTATTTAAACACAACAGCATATAACATATCTGCTAAAAGCTCCATAGAGTTAAACGCTTCTTCCGTGGTTGAGTGCTGGCTTCCAATTTCTACCAGCAATGACCTTCCTTCCAGATGGGTTGAGTATCTAAAAGGCTTTAGCAGCATTCTTCTCATTAGCCCAGGAAACATTTCATTGGCTGCAAGCTGCATATTAAAGCTAAAAGCTAAGTTTTTTTCCAAATTATCATTTTTTAGGTTATTAAGCACCCTAAGCTCTCCGTTTTGCTCCAGCGCAGAGACACCATTTACAAACATCATTCTGGCATGTGGTTTTCCGTCAATATAGGTTACAAGATTTGGGTTTGGTTCTATGCCGTCTCTGTGAAGGTCAAGCACCACTTCAATCGAAGGGTTTTCGCGCAGTGCCCTTGCTATGGTCGGCTCCATACGCTCATATGAACCGCCGCGGGCGCTTACGCCGTCTACTATATCAAACACATCTTTAATATGTAAAACACCTATGCCGTATTTGTTTTCCAGTATGAACTTTAAGCGCTCACCGGCCCCAACAACACCCTGGCTAATATCGCTAATGTCTGAGTCTGCAAAAAATTCCGTGCCGCCATGAGTATGAAAAATTAAAACCTGAGGCGTAAGCGGCTTTTTTTCTACACGCAAATCTGTATTTAAAAACCTTATAGGGTCAAATAGCTCTCTTATTATTCCCGTATTTGAATCAATATTGTAAAAGCTTGAAATGAAAAAAGCCCTATCTTCGGAGAATCTTTCCACATCTAGGTTGGCAATGGTAAAATTTTGATTAAAGCCTTCTGACACATATGGTCTAAATTCGTCATGGTCTTGAAAAATTATATCATCTATGCCTATTATAAGGCGCTCTGAAACGTCCTCATAAGAAGCAAGCCTTACATATTCTGTGCTTGGCTCGATAAGCAAGTCGGCAGGTTCGTCTGTTTTCTCTATAAACCAATTAGAGGGCAAGTTCACATCGGCTTCTGCTTCTGAATAAAAAGCCATTACTTCCCATAAAATATAATCAAAAACCGTTTCGCCCGGAGAAGAATAGAAGCTAATAAGAAAGACAACCGCACAGACAGCTGCCGTCTGCGCGGCTTTTATAAAAGGGTTTCTATATTTTGTTTTAACATGTTTGGCCATGGCATACTCCTGTGATAGAAATCAACACATGAGTAAATATATGCCACAATAAATATATCTATGCCAAATACAGGCTAGGGCATGTTTCAGCTAATACCAAGCCTAGATTAAAAACCTAAGCCCACCTAACGTATTCGCCCATTAAAATACCCTCGGCTTCTTCTTTACATATACTTTTCGACAAAGAAATTTCACCTACGATAATCTGCTTTGCATTAGAAAGAAGCTTTTTCTCCACAGAAGAAAGACCGCGCTCACGCTCTCTAAGGAAAAGGTTACGGTAAACCTCAACAACCTCACAAAACTTACCTGTTTTAATTTTCGACAAATTAGATTTATATCGGTCGTTCCAATTATCCGGCATAGAGATAGGAATATTCACCACATCTTCTAATATAGATAGAACTTCATTACCGTCATATATCTCTCTAAGCCCCAAAGTTTCAGCGTTTGAAGCAGAAACCATCACTTTTAAATTGCCCACAGGAATATTCATAACATAATATGTTTGACGTATGCCGTCAATGAGTTTTTCTTCAAGATCCTCAATTATCCCAGCCCCATACATGGGATAAACGATCTTATCGCCTATGCAAAACACAATTTACACCCCTTATTTTTCTGTATGTACATTAGACCTCTTGCGAAATGAAATGAATTTTTCGGCTTTGCCGAAAAGTCTTCTTAAATATTTAAAGCGTGCAAAATTGCGTTAATCAATTTTGCAAGAGGTTTATTTACTAAGCACCCTCAACAGTATAGCAACATCTACGACAAAAATCAACCAAATTTTGTCATATAGAACATACGGCGACAGTATGTTTTCGGCAAACAGCACAAAAGAAACTAATACATATAGTATATATTTACATTTTTGGCTTATTTTATACATCTTAGAAGTTTTATTAAAAAGAAAAAGCAGCAGCCAATCGTCGAAACGTGTCTAAGCCGCTGCTTTTAAAGTCATTTGGCAAAACTTGCCATTAGCACTTACCTCAAGGTTTATACTTGGACAAATCCACATGACAGTAGCCGTCAGGGTTTTTCTCCAAGTAATTTTGATGATATTCTTCTGCCTTGCAGTAATTTTTGAGAGGCAGAATTTCTATAACGATTGGTGCTTCATAATAATTTTGCTTGTTTTGCACAAAAATTTCTATGGCCCCTCTTTCATTTTCGTCAGTATAATAAATACCGCTTCTATACTGAGTGCCCACATCATTCGACTGTCGGTTTAGGGTGGTTGGGTCGGTTATGTCGAAAAACTCGTTAAGCAAACCTTCCAGGCTAAGTTTCGCAGTATCATATACCACTCGAACCGTTTCCGCGTGGCCGGTAAGCTGTGCTTTAACCTGCTCGTAAGTTGGGTTTTCAGTATCACCATTAGCATAACCTGACTCAGTTTCATACACACCCGGTACCCGCTTAATATAAGCATCTACGCCCCAAAAGCAGCCACCGGCAAGATAGATAGTTTTAAGGGCATTCATGTCAAATGTTATATCTTTATTCGGATTTATGAGCAATTTTCTTCCTCCCACCGCTATATAGCCTATTTTCTGGTTACACCCAGTGTAATTTTCTCTCCGTTTATATTCCATTCTTTAACATATTCCCCATCTGAGCCGCTTTCAATTCTGTCAGCAAGAACCTCAGATTTTATTAGCTCACCATTACGCACAAAAACCCCTGCCAATTTTTCATTCCCTGAATGACATACGCTGATTCTATCTACAACTTGGAAGTCAGCTTCTTTACGCATAGTCTGTATTTTGGAAATAAGCTCTCGAACAAACCCCTCTTCTATAAGCTCTTCTGTTAAGTTTGTATCTAAAACTATAACAATATCACCTTCCCCTACAGACAGGAAACCTTCTTTTTCAGCAGTTTCTACAAGCACATCAGCCATAGTAAGCACAACATCTGTATCCTCTATACAAAATTTTGCGGCACCGCTTCTAAGCTCGTCCATAAAGGCATTACCGTCAACTTCTGCAAGGTAAGCACCAATCTTAGGCAGAATTTTGCCGTATTTTGGACCGAGTGTTTTAAGCTGAGGTTTAAACCTATAGGTCGTAAGGCTTTCAATGTCTTCCTTAAATGTTATCTTTTTAAGGTTTAATTCATCAGCCACTATGGAAGTGTACATTTCACTAAGCTCCCTTGGGGCTTTAACATACATGTTCCCTATGGGCTGGCGGTTTTTTATCCCTGCATCGTTTCTGCCTGCACGGCCAAGAACTACTATATCCAGCACCAAGTCCATATTGCTTTCAAGTTCAACGTCAATAAATGTTTCATCATATGCCGGGAAAAGTGTCAAATGCACAGATTCCGGGGCGGATTTATCAACAGTCCTTACCAGGTTTTGGTAAATTGCTTCTGTCATAAACGGTGTAAATGGTGCCGAAAGCCTTGCAAGTGTCTCAATAACACTAAATAATGTCATATAAGCATTTATCTTGTCCTGCTCCATACCCGATGCCCAGAACCGCTCTCTAGAACGCCTTACATACCAGTTTGACAAGTCATCCACAAAATCATTTAAAGCTCTTGCAGGCTCAAATATTTTGTAGCCGGCAAGGCCATCATCAACTTGTTTTATAAGGGTGTTGAGCTTCGACAATATCCACAAGTCTATCGGCGGCAGTTTATCTTTTTCAAGCTTGTATTTGGTGGGGTCAAAAGCATCTATCTCTGCGTAAAGTATATAAAAAGCATAGGCATTCCAAAGGGTGCCCATAAATTTACGCTGAGACTCCGACACCGCTTCCCCATAAAAACGGCTGGGCAGCCACGGGGCAGAGTTGGTAAAAAAGTACCACCTGACCGCATCTGCTCCTTGTACATTTAAAACATCCCAAGGATTTACCACATTGCCCAAGTGCTTGGACATTTTGCGGCCTTCCTTATCCTGCACATGTCCCAAAACCAAACAGTTTTCAAAGCAGCCCTCATCAAAAAGAAGGGTTGATATGGCATGAAGAGTATAGAACCAGCCTCGGGTTTGGTCAACGGCCTCAGAAATATACTGGGCAGGATAATTAGCCTCAAAGATTTCTTTGTTTTCAAAAGGATAGTGCCACTGAGCAAAAGGCATAGCCCCTGAATCGTACCAGCAGTCTATAACCTCAGACACTCTTTTCATTTTCTCCCGGCACTTAGGGCAGTTTAACAAAACTTTGTCAACATAGGGCTTATGCAGCTCTAAATCTTTCAGGTTATCACCGCTCATCTCTTCAAGCTCCGCTATTGAGCCTACCAAGTGCCTGTAGCCGCAGCTACACTCCCATATAGGCAGCGGCGTTCCCCAATACCTTTCGCGGCTTAGGCCCCAGTCAATAACATTTTCAAGAAACTTGCCAAAACGGCCGGTTTTAATGTTTTCAGGCATCCAGTTAATTTTATTGCTGTTTTCTACAAGCTTATCCCTAAGTGAGCTCATTTTAATAAACCATGAGTCTCTTGCATAATATAAAAGCGGTGTATGGCAGCGCCAGCAGAAGGGGTAGTTGTGGGTGTAAGCCTCTTCTTTATATAGGGAGCCATCTTCTTCTAACTGTTTAATTATAAGGGGGTCGGCATCTTTTACAAACATACCCTCCCACTTAACCGGAGCTATAAATTTGCCCGCCGTATCAACTAACTGCACAAAAGGTAAACCATAATCACGGCCAACGGCAGCATCATCTTCACCAAAAGCCGGGGCAGTGTGAACTATACCTGTGCCGTCACTTAGGGTTACATAATCAGCGCAGGCTACATACCAGCCTTTTTCCTCGGGTTTTAAGCCCATGTCAAAAAGAGGCTCGTACTCTGCATATTCAAGGTCCTTACCCTTGCATGTTTCAATGATTTCATAACTTTCTTTCATTACGGTTTCAAGCAGCGCCTCAGCTAAGATATAAACTATACCGCCTGATTTTACTTTAGCATAAGATTCTTTAGGGTTTACAACCAAGGCCACATTTGACGGCAAAGTCCAGGGCGTAGTTGTCCAAGCTAAGAAATACTCGTCTTTACCCTTTAGCTTAAAGCGGGCAATAACTGAAGACTCGGTAACTTCCTCATAACCCTGAGCCACTTCATGGCTTGAAAGAGCTGTACCGCATCTCGGGCAGTAGGGTATAACCTTATGCCCTTTATACAGCAGACCTTTGTCCCAGATTTTTTTAAGTGACCACCAGATTGACTCAATATAATTATTGTCATAGGTAATATAAGGGTGCCCCATGTCTACCCAGAAAGCCACCCTCTCAGACATTTCCTCCCACTCGTTTTGATACTTCCAAACAGACTCTTTACATTTTTTGATAAATGGCTCCACGCCATATTTCTCAATCTCCTGTTTTCCGCTTATGCCCAACTGCTTTTCAACCTCAAGCTCAACAGGCAGACCATGCGTATCCCAGCCGGCCTTACGGGTAACATTATAGCCTTTCATTGTTTTGTAGCGTGGAATAAGGTCTTTAACCGCTCTTGTAAGAACGTGGCCTATATGGGGCTTGCCGTTTGCAGTTGGCGGGCCGTCATAAAAAGTAAAAACCTCTGCCCCGTCACGCAGTTTATGCATTTTTTCAAATATTTCATTATCTTTCCAAAACTTCTGTATTTCCACTTCTCTTGCCGTAAAGTCAAGATTTGTGGGGACTTTGCTGTACATTTTTGAAATTCCTCCTTTGGGGCAAATTACCCCTTAATAAAAAAAACTCCGCCATTTGCAGGACGAAGTAAATCGCTATACCACCTGAATTGCCCAAAAGAGCCACTAGGAGACGTGCAAAGCACATCTTACCTTTTTAACGCAAAGGCAAACGTCAGAACTTAGACAGCAAAATAACCGCTTCGGCCCTGCGCTCCGTGGTGATTTTCGCACTATAAAATTTCGACCCGTTTCACAGCAAATCTAATCCTAGATTAAAACAATAGTTTGAACGGCGCCCCAAAAGTCCGAGGCAAAGGACTTTTGGGGTGGTTTTAGCCGTGAAAAAGTATTGTTTTTTAATCAGGCTTAGTATTAGGTGTCGAACACCGCAACAGGCTCTCTGACAAAATTTTGTAAGCTACTGTCCACATCAACGCTTTTTTTTCAATATTTTGTTGACTATAGTAATTATAACCATTAAAATCATATTTGTAAAGCAAGTGATATATTTTTTCTGATTTTGGGGAACTTACATTAAGAGGCTGCGTCTTTATATTCGAAAAAGTTGCAGTAAGAAAATCACAGGAGGGAAACAATTATGAAATTTATAAGAAAAATAAGAATTGCTGCAGTAATGGCTGTAATAGCAGCAGTGGTGCTGCCGCTTGCCGCTTTTGCACTATCAGATGAAGAAGCGGGTGCGGTTTACACTAATTTCACCGGCCGTGTTACTATGATTAATGATAGGGAGCCATACCCAAACATAATAAGGGTAGAAGGTGAAGATGAGGGAGATGTTTTTGATTTTATAACCACCGAAAATACATTTTATATGACAGTTAACGGTATTGTACCCGCTAACGATGTAGGAATAGCTCTTGGTGATGAGGTTTCTGTTTACTTCATACAGCCTCTGGTTCAAACTCTTATTTACCCGCCACAGAGAGAAGCCTCTGTATTTGTAAAAGTTCCGGAAAGTGATGAAGCAAGGTCAATCTTTGTCGGCAGGTTTAATAGAGCTCTTGTATCCGACGACAATTCTTTAAGGCTCAATATTTCAGATGATACTGTAATACTGCGCCAAAATGGGGAATCCGGTAAAGATGTTGATTTGGGAGGCAGAGATTTGGCTGTTGTATACAGCATATCAACAAGAAGTATACCGGCCCTTACCACCCCTGAACTTATTGTAATTCTTAACCCAACCCCTGAAATGTCAGAGCAAATGATGGCCGGACAGCCTGCTCAACAGCCTGCTCACCGGGATGAAGAAGCAGCCGAGCCTACAGATTTTGAAGTTGGCGGGCCTTTACAGCTTAGCCCGGAAGATATAGCCATGCTTAATACTCAATTAGAGGAAGGGTTAAGAGGCGCTCAGATAACCGTTCACGGTAATGTTATAGATGCGCCGGAGCATATCGTACGTGACCACCTTGTCTTTTTGCCTCTTAGAGCTATTGCCGAAGCTTTAGGTTTTGATGTGTTTTGGGAAGCTGAAACAGCTTCTGTTGCTTTGGGTAACGCTATAAGGGTTCAAGTTGGCTCATATGAATATCTTGTAGGCAGAGCAGCACCTATCACCCTTCACAGCGCTCCTTTTATTGCAAACAACACTACCTATGTTCCTATGGAGTTCTTTAGTGAGGTTTTAGGATACGATGCCGGCTATATGATAGAAGATAACCGTGGTGAGATTATTATATCTGAAAGGCCCGAAGCGCAGTCTGCAATATTATCTGAAGAAGCTGATGATGTTGACGAACTTACTTCCACTCCTGTTCAAACGGTAACAGAGCATGGTAATGCCGAATAATTAATAATTATAGTTACAGAAAACCGGACGTGCTATATAAAGCCGTCCGGTTTTTGTTTGGTATACTTAAATCCTTGCAAAATAGTACCATGACCGATACTATTTTGCAAGGATAAGCCTCCGCTACCCATGTCTACGCCGCCCTTAAAGCCGGGTGGCAGACCAGTGGAAAGCAGGCTTTCATGGGTTCCCGCTTACAGCTTGCGCGCGCAGCCTACTTTTGAAACAGTATTAAATTAATTACAAGCAATTAATTTAATACTGTTTCAAAAGAATTTAAGTATAATAATGTTATACTATAGTGAAATGAATTTAAAACCCCCAACGCAAGCGTTGCAGTTTTAAATTCATTTCACTATAATTTTAGTTATACCACTGGCTGCCTTGCATTTCAGCCTCTATACCATTCAAATATAGCACAGATGAGCTTGGCCAAGCGCCTCTGAGTGGAACCTGTACTCTAATCAAAATATAATCCGTATAGTTATCGACACCATCATCGTTTTCCACATAGACTTTTAATATCGACCCGTCAATATAAAACTTTAAACTGTCATTGCTGAATCTGCCGTTTTCAGGAGCGTAGTATAAGAACATATCCCAAGAAGCAGGGTCGAAATAGATTAACTGATAATAACCTTCTGATGGCTCGCAAGCAGCCAGCCAATTACTAATTCTTTCGACACCGATCTCATCTTTCGTGTAAAAAGCAGCTTTATAACCATTGGAAATTTCTTCATAATGTTTTGATGTTAGCTCACTGTATTTTGAAATGCTCCAATTGACAGTTTTTTCGTTGCCTATTATCCATCTGTCATCAGCAAAGATGTAATTTATAGTACCAACCTCCCCGGATATTACGGTAATATCATATAATTCATCATTCCATGCTATTGATTTTAAATCCCTTGTTCTATATTTTTCTGAACAAGCAAAAACCCGTTCTCCAGTATCGTATAGTTCAATAAAAAAACTCATATAAGTACCTGTTTCATCTGCATATGTAAGTGTTTGCAAGGTATATTTATTATCAAAGGAATTTGATATTTCCAACAGATAATTTCTTGACTGTTCAACTATTTTCAGGTGAATTATAAATGGAAAAATAAAAAAATATAGGATACCGGCCAAAGATAATAGCATTATTATTGGCAGTGCTGTAAGAATATAACGCCTTTTAATAATAAACCTCCCAAATATAAACTTTCTAAAATCCATTACTTGTGTGCCGCAGCATTTTCATTACCCTATCGCGGTAACATAGTAAACCCTGCCGTATCATTTCTCCGGCGCTATGAGATAAATTACACCGTCAAGTCAAAATCTAATTTTCCTCGTTCCTCACCATTAACAATAAGCGTCATTGAATGAGTTCCCGGATAATGCTTCCTTGTGCTTAAATCAGCAAAAGAATGTCTTTTTTCATAGCACTTTTTTTGCTTTTCTTTTAAAGAAATTTCTGATATTTTAAAAATTTTTCTGTTTCTTTTTCCATTAGCTTTCACATAATCAATACCATATTCCAGCCTTGCTTTTGTTGCCTTATCTGCCAAAATTTCAAAGGAAAAGCTTATATCCTCTCCAATGGAGACAGTTGATGCCCCTAAGGCAAAGTTATTAACATCCACAAAAGTAACGTCATCGTATCCAAAAATATTAAGTGCATCGCGATTGCCTTTTTTAAGTAATGTCCTTAAGCCATGCTTTACAATCCAATCAGTGTATTCATTTTTACCATGCCACTCTTTTGCTAAGTTAATAACTAAATCCGGATGGGTTTTAGAAATGTCGTTTAGATTATTTGCCACACTCTTTCTCACATGTGGCGATGGGTCAGTTTTTAGCTCAGAAAGTATTGGCAGTATAGGTGTTGGGTCTTTTTTGAAATTATTTAGGGCCTGACCCCAAGGCAAAGCAGGGCGGCAGCCCTCACTGGCAAGCCTTCGGACATGTTCATTCTCATGCTTAGCCCAAGTGTACATCTGCGCCATCATGCGCTCCTCATGGTTGATTATAAATGGTCTTACGGCAAATTCCGACGATGCGTGTGGGGTGTATCTCTCCAGTGCAGCTATTGATATAGCCCAATTTTCATCATCCTGTCCGAAAACCTCAACAAAATCCGGAAAAAACAGGGCAAAGCCCTCCAGCCAAGTTCCATATCCGGCTATTACTTTATCAATAATGCCAATAGCCTCACTGTAATCCGGCGGTAAATATTTCCCTAAATTTAGAGTTATTTGCCGGCCTCTGGCTTTTAGCTCTAAATTATCCCACCTTTCATCCATTGTCGATTTTAAGAATTCATCAACTTGAAATTGACTGTAAACTGCTTGAATATCTAAGGCGAGCTTATTAATATACTCGTAATTATACATATCTTTTAATAAATCCGACATATTTATTGTCTCCTCCTATTTTTTCAGTATCTTACTATCGCAGTTCAAAGCACTTCTTTATCCTATGGTATAAGGCCTTTACTTTCTTGGATAACGGCAATTTTACATCTAAGAAAGATGCGCCAATGTGAGGAATTTTGCCACTCCAAAAAAGGTTTAATTCTAGCCACCATTTTTTAGACTCTGCGCCTAAGTCATTGAGCAATATATCCCTATGCTCCCAATCCAGAAAACTCTCTAAATATCTGATTGTTGCCAATTCTCTCGTTTTAGGGTCATTAGATAAATGCAAATGCTCTATAAAACACAAGCCATTTTTATAAGTGCTTTCATCACCCTTATTATAACAATTAATTATAAAGTCAACGAAACGCCCTGCTACAAAGTAGGGAAATTCTAAATCCTCATCATCAATTATAAAGTCAGGAAATTCAGTAAGTAAGGAATTATTCACTGGCAAATCCCGCAAATAGCGAGTGTAAAATTCAGGAAAATCAATATTAAGTTTCTTAATTAAACGCTTTATTTCATACTCTGCACACTTTCCGTGGAAATTGAGAGAAATCAGTTCTAAATAATCATCGGGGCTTAGTAGCGGCTCAAGTGCTTCATGGTTTTCATATACCCCCTGCTCAAAAACATCAACCGAGGTAATGCCTGACACAAGATTAAAAAACGCTTCCTTAATGTATTAGACTTCTTCCGAAATCAGTTTTTCAGGCGCGTGGAAAACCATTGAAGCCTGATATTTCACACGCGCTCAGAAAAACTAAATTGATTTCGGAAGAAGTCTATTGCGGAAACAGCTAACTCACCCCCAATATTTTCCATGAATTTCCATAAGATACCTTCTGAGGCTACTCAAATTAATCACAAGGCTTATGAATATGGCAGCCCCAGCCATCAAAATATCCATCAGTGCCTTCTAAGAGGCTTATAATGTCAGAAGTCACTCCATTTATCCAATCATGAGTCGGTATGCCTTTCAAAGTCAACTGAAGAGAATAATTTCCTGACTCTGCTTTGTTTCTGCTGTCTTCACTAAAACCTTGAGCCGTGAGTTTTTCTGCTACACTTTCTATAAACTCCTCACTTTTAAAGTCAATGAAAAAATCAATCTCTCGTGGTGTTTTAAAGTCATCCCCACCTTTTTCCAAATTGGTACAAACATGCCTGTTCATAATCCACGAACGTTCATAAGGGTTGGGAGCGAGAGTGTTATAAAAATATTTAAAGTTATTGTTTGCCAAAAACTTATAGTCATGCTTAGGTTTAATAAAACCACTTCCAAGCAAGTCATGAACAATACTTTTAGGCGAATCTTTTACATCACTACCACAACAGAAAACAAAGCGAACACTGTCACCGCCTGTTATAGCTCCGATAAAGCGGATATCATAATTGCCTATTGAAAATTTATCTTCAATTTTGTTTATGCGCTCAAGTTCAGCGTGAGTAGGAAGCCCATTCTCCCTGACATCCCTCACTTTAATTGCCAGCTCCAAAATATGCGGGAATTTATTTTTTGTTTCATCGTCCAGCTTTTCAATAGCCGTATCAAAACGTACAGAAAACGGTTTATTGTCAATATAACAAGGAAAAAATTCCCATTTGTCACTAAAACAGGTTACAGGGTTTGCCGCCATTTCAAAATTCCCCCCGGATAAATTATTTATAGTGAGTTAACTTTAAAATTCCCTCGCGGAGTGAAAGGTGATTTTAAAGTTAAACGAACAAACAGCAAAGAGCCGTGGTAGCGGGCGGCGCCGGAGCGCCGATTTTAAGAACGAAGTGAAGAAACGCTCCCTTGTGTTGAGCTGCTAAAGGCTCACGGAGTTAGCCTCCGGTTTAATTCGCTATAAAACGCCATAGTCTTGCCTTATCTTCTTCACTTGCATAATTAATCCCAATTCTCGGAGTAGTGGCAAAACCCGGTTGCGGCCCATCTTCCAACCAAAGCTCAGCAGAGCTTAAAAAACTTACTCCATTTAAGCTTTTATCAATTTTAAGAGCCTTAGTTAAGCGCCCCGGGCCGTTTATGCCTTCCAGGCCACGAACCAGCACCGCTTCCGGTTCATTTATGCCCGCTACTACCACATTCAGCAAATAATGAATTCCATAACATAAGTAAATATAAGCAACACCGCCTTGCTCATACATTACAGCAGTCCGTGGCGTTTTACCCTTGTGGGCATGACAGGCGGTATCACTTTCACCTGCATAAGCTTCTGTTTCTGTAATTGCAAGACGAACAATATCACCGCTATCGGTTTTGCGGCAAAGTATTTTGCCCAGTAAAAGCGGAGCAAGCTCAACTGCTGATTGCTTATAAAAGCCTAATGGCAAACGCATAAAAACACCCTTTACATAATTATTTATAGTGGAACTCCTTAAAACAGTAACAGAGTACTTTTCCTGCGGAAAAGTTGTTTCAAGGAAAAACTTTTTGGCTGAGCCAAAAAGTTATCTTTAGTTTGCTAAAGTTATGTTACCATTTCAAAGGCAGGCTAGGCAGTACATAAGCGGCTCAGCTTACCCCTGTTGGGATTCCACTATAATAGACCTCTTGCATAACCACTGTTGAAGCAATTTTTTGAAGCGGGGGTCTTCTGCCCTTGAGATAAAAAAATTGTGTGAAACAGTTACGCAAGAGGCCTAATGCTTTGCAGCTCGCTCCTTCAGCATTTCGACACATTTTCTAAACGCCGGGATTGATGGAGGCGATATATTTTCAGGCAGACTTTCAAGAGGAAACCACTTCAAGACTGTAACTTCACCGGAATCGGCTATCATTTCACCGGAAAAATCCTCACACAGAAAAGCAATATTTATATTGGCCACCTTGTCGCCATTTGGGTATGGCAACGGTGCATAACCCGCTTCACGCGATTTTTTTCCGGACTGGCAAAAACGGAAAAGCACCGTTTTCCACTACCCATTAAAGCAGGCTTTAATGGGTTCCCGTTTGCCTGCGCTCACGGACAAGTCCTACATCGCTCGTCCTGGCTGCCTGGGCGAGCAGTAAATGCGTAGCATTTACGACCAGCCCGGAAAAAAAATCGGTTCAGCAGTGGTTATGCACTGTTGCCGTATGTGTAAAACAGCTCTTTGCCGGAAAACACACCAAGTAACTCCAGTGAATTAGCCGTTAGCCCTGTTTCTTCAAAAAGCTCACGCTTGGCTACTTCTTCAACGGTTTCACCAAGCTCCATACAACCACCGTGTTCACCCCAGCAATCATTATCTTTTCTTCTTTGCAGGAGAAGTTTTCCATCTTTATGTATAAAAACAGAGGCTCCTGCAATCAACAGCCTTTCGTGCCTTATATATTTTCGCATGTCACCTATATATCCCATGAACATTTTCCTTCTACAAAAATATTCTAGCTGCTGTTTGCTTTATACTCAAGGGCCAAAGCTTTAAGCTCTTTAGCATTAGAAACCGCAGCAGCTGTTATTTTTACACCGCCCAGAAGCCTTGCAATTTCATCAACCTGTTCAGCCTTTTCCAAATTTTTTATTTTAGTTTCTGTGCGCTTATCCTGAGATATTTTTTCTATCAGTATATGGTTATCAGCCATGGCTGCAATCTGCGGCAGATGAGTTATACATATTATCTGCTGGCCTATGCCTATTAAGTTAAGCTTCTCTGCAACTTTTTGTGCAGTTCTGCCGGAAACACCTGCATCAATCTCATCAAAAATAAAAGTTCCTACAGAGTCAGCCTTTGATATTACGCATTTTAGAGCAAGCATAACACGTGACATTTCGCCGCCTGATGCAATTTTTGCAAGCTCTTTAAGAGGCTCTCCTAAATTGGGGGAAATCAAAAAAGCTACAGAGTCATTACCGTTTGGCCCAAACTCTTTTTTCTGCTCAACAAATATTTTAAATTTCGCATCCTTCATTTCCAGTTCTTTTAAAACAGCTTCAATCTGGCCTTCAATTATACAGGCCTGACTAGTTCTAAGCTCATGAAGTGCACTGCACGTCTGTGTAATCTCTTTATTAAGTTCTTTTCGCCTTGTGTTAATCTTTCTGAGCATTTCATCTGCGCCTGTGTAAAGCTCATAATCTTCCTTAGCTCTTTTACAGTAAGATATAATATCTTCTACGGTCTGGCCGTATTTTCTTTTGAGCATGTATATAAGCTCAAGCCGCCCCTCAACTTGAACAAGCTCATGAGCATTGCTGTCTATGTCATCATTGTATGCTGAAAGCTCCCGGCTAAACTCACCAAGGCTAATTGAAATACTTTCAAGCTGTTCGTGAAGTCCGGCAGCATCTTTGTCGATAGAAGCATTCTCCAAAACCAAACGAAGCGCTTGATTAATGGCCCCCATTACACCTTCATTATCACCATCGCCATATAACAAACCTATAGCCTTCTGAGCGTTTTCTTTCCTCTTTTCAGAAAGCTGCAAGGTCTTTTGCCTTTCGTGAAGTTCTTTCTCTTCACCGTTTTCTAAAGAAGCCCTTTCAATCTCATCTATTTCATGTCTAAGACTCTCAAGCTTTTCGCCGGCCTTGCCGCTCTTTGCTGTTATTTCTGCTGATTTTTTGCTTAGCTCCCTGTACTCACGCAAAAAATCAGTAAGGGATTTTTTTAAATCTGCAAGCCGGGCCGGACAAAAAGCGTCCAATATTTCCAGGTGCTTTGCCTGGTTTAATAGAGACTGATGGTCATGCTGCCCGTGAACATCCACCAAAAACGGTGCCAAATCCTTTAAGATGGCTAATGTCACCGTTTTGCCATTGAGCTTAATGTTACTTTTGCCTGATTCTGCAATAGAGCGCTCAATAAGCAGGCTGTTGTCCTCAGCCACATCTATGCCGCTTTGTATAATTTTGGCCTTAAGCTCAGCACTTTCCAAACTAAAGAGGCCGCTTACCACGGCCTTCTCTTCTCCTTGCCTGACAAAGTCCTTGCCGGCTCTTTGCCCCAGCATAAATTTGACCGAATCAATCACCATTGATTTGCCGGCCCCTGTTTCACCCGATATAATGTTTAGGCCATTTATAAAACCCACTTCACCCGATTTTATTAGGGCAACATTTTTTATGTCTAAATGCTCAATCATGCTCGCCAAGCGCCCTTCGTAATCTTTCTATTACATGCAAAACATCATCATGCTCTTTCATCACAGACATAATAGTATCATCACCAGCTATTGTGCCTATTATTTCACCGTTATCCATAGCGTCTAATGATGCGGCAACAGCCATTGCCATACCCGTAAGGGTCTTTATGACCATTATGTTACCTGCCGGATATACACCTGTTACCCCTTCTTTAAACACTCTTCTTTGCCGCTCAGATATTTTATCTTTGCCTTCGTGCAGCACCGCATATTTTTGCTTGCCGGCCTGGCTTTGAACTTTTGTAAGCTTAAGCTCTTTTATATCCCTTGAGATAGTAGCCTGGGTAACTTCAAAACCTTTTCCGGCCAAACGCTCCACAAGCTCCTCTTGAGTTTCAACAGCAAAATCTTCTATTATGCCTATTATTGCTGCATGTCTTTTCTTTTTCAAACAGCTTCACCCCTAACGAAGTTTCTCACGAAGTATATCATAAAAACCTAAGTTATTTGTTTTTATAAGTGTCATGTAATTTTGTGACTTTTTAACCCTGACAGACTGTCCCTTTTTAAGGGGTATATGGTTTTGCCCATCAAGCGTAAGCACCACCTCCTGCTCGTAACCCTCACTTACTTCAAGCCCAACAACATCCGCCCCGGAAACAACCAAGGGCCTTGAGTGCATATTGTGCGGGCAAACAGGTGTTATGGCAATAATCTCTATATCAGGCTTTAAAACCGGCCCGCCGGCCGCCAGATTATAGGCAGTAGAGCCTGTAGGGGTTGCAACAATTATGCCGTCTGCTTTGTAAGTATCTAAAAACAGACCGTTTATATTCAAATCAAAGGACCTAATCCTGGGGGTGGCACCGCGCAAAACACAGATATCATTTAATGCTAAAAACTCACCACTCACAACTTCCATATTTTCATTCAGCAACCGAGCTTCTAACATCATTCTCTTTTCCGTTACAAAGCGGCCTGCTATAACCTTCTCTATGGCAGCTATACCGTCGCTGCTTTCCACATCTGTTAAATATCCCAATGTGCCCAAGTTTATGCCCATTAGAGGAACATTGTACTTGGAAGCAAGCTTTGAAGCACTAAGCATAGTTCCGTCACCCCCAAGGGTAACTATAAAGTCGCTTGCAATATAAAGCTCGTCCTCTGATACAGCGCGGCAGCTATTATGTACAAATTGCTTACTATCATTAGTGACTATAGGGCTTAATCCACAGCAACCAAGCCACTGCACAACCTCCGCCAAATATTTACCGCCAATATCTCTATCCAAATTTGATATAATGCCAATATTTTTCATATATTCTCCTGATGTATCTACTTGCTGCTATAGTGAAATGACTTCAAAATAGTAACAGTAAAGCGTAGTGATTTTTTTGCAGGGCAAGGAGACAGGTTCTCGTCATACCCATGGGTATGACGGGGGTTCTGACGGCGAAGATTTGTGAAAAATAGCAAGCTTTTCTTACTGTTTTGAGGTCATTTCACTATCTCTTTAATAATGTACATAAGAAACTCTCTGTTGCCGCTGCCGCCTTTGATTGGTGATTCTATATGGCCTTTGCAGATAAAGCCTGCTGTTTTTGCATAGCTATACACATTTTCTACAGCTTTTAGCGCTACCTTTGCGCTTTTTATAACACCCTTTTTATTGACAGCACCGGGCCCTGCTTCAAACTCCGGCTTTATAAGCAGCACACCAACAGAGTTTTCAGCCATTAAATCATATACCCTACCCAAGATTTTTTCAAGGGATATAAATGAAACATCCACACTTGCAAAATCAATAGGGGGAACGCTGCATTGAGTCATATCTCTAATGTCAGTGTTTTCCATAGAAATGACAGCAGTGTTCTTTCTAAGCTCATCTCTCAGCTGGTTTGTACCACAGTCCAGCGCATAGACCCTTTTTGCACCATTTTTTAACATGCAGTCGGTAAACCCACCGGTTGACGCGCCTACATCCATACAGACAAGGCCGGCCAAGTCTATAGAAAACTCTTCTAAAGCCGCTTGAAGCTTAAAACCACCACGGGAAACAAAAGTTGTAATACCGCCCTCTATTTCTATTTCAGAGTCATTGGCAATCTTTGCGCCAACTTTTTCCACGGTTTTACCGTTTACTTTAACATGGCCTTTTTCTATAATGTCCCCTGCTATAGTCCTGCTTACATTAAGCTGCTTGGCCACCGCAAGGTCAAGCCTAAGACTTTTATACGCTGTATTTTCGCTCATTTTCACTGTCCTCTACGATGGCTAATATGCTCTCAAGCATTTTGCCTTGGGTTAAACCACAGCGCTCAAAAAGCTGTTCCCGGCTGCCCTGAGGGATGAACTCATCTGCAAGGCCAAACTTCTTAAATTTCTCAGGGAAAACCCCCATTTCAGCAGAGGCATTCATTAACCCTGTTCCAAACCCCGAACTTACCTCGTTTTCCTCAAAAGTAAAAACATATTTATAAGCGCCGAGGGAGCAAACCATATCCATATCTATAGGCTTGGCAAAGCGGGCATTTATAAGCGTTGGGTTATAACCTCTTTCCCTAAGCAGCTTGTAAAGCTCAAAAACCCTGTCCATCATAGCACCAAAAGATACAAGGGCAATAAGCTCCCCTTGCTCCAAAACTTCACTTTTGCCCAGAACAATTGGCAGCTCTGTCTTACCATAAACCATAGAAGCTGAATCTTTGGGATAACGCAGGGCTATGGGCCCGTTGTGCTCTATGGCAAAAGCTATCATAGCTTTAAACTCTCTTTTGTTTTTTGCCGACATAACAACCATATTAGGCATATGGCTTAAAAAAGACACATCATACACACCTTGATGGGTTTCACCGTCAGCGCCCACAACGCCGGCTCTGTCTATCATAAATACCACGTGCAAATTCTGCAAACAAACATCATGAATAATCTGGTCATAACTTCTTTGCAAAAAGGTTGAGTAAACGGCAAACACAGGTATATGGCCATTTACAGCAAGCCCCGCAGCACAAGTAACCGCATGGCCTTCGGCTATACCTACATCCAAAAAACGCCGAGGGAGTTTTTTTGCAAAAGCTTTCAGCCCACAGCCCTCAGGCATGGCCGCCGAAATGGCTACTACTCTCTCATTTTTTTCGGCTATTTTAAGCAAAGTTTTTCCAAAAACATCCGAATATGAATCCCAAATTTTAGTTTTTTCCGGCCGGCCTGTTTTCACATCAAACTTATCTATGCCGTGGAAGGAATTAGGATATTTTTCCGCATAGGAATAACCCTTGCCTTTTTCGGTATATACATGTACTATAACAGGCCCCTCCATCTGTTTAACACGGTTAATAACGGAGATAAGCTGGGGTATATTGTGCCCGTTTACAGGGCCTATGTATTTAAAACCCATCTCCTCAAACATTATTCCCGGCACAAGGGCGTAGCGTAGGCTGTCTTTAGTTTTTTCAAGAGCGCGGCCCATAGAGCTGCCAAAAACCGGCAGTTTTTTCAAAGCCTTGCTTACACTTCTCTTGGCATTTATGTACTTAGGGCTGATTCTAATCTCATTTAAGTGCACACTCAGCGCACCAACATTTTCTGATATAGACATTTGATTGTCATTTAATATAACCATCATGTTTGTGTTTGTTCCGCCGGCATTATTTATGGCTTCATAAGCAAGGCCATTTGTCATGGAACCGTCACCTATTACGGCGGCCACCTTAAAATTATCCCCTGCTAAATCACGGCTAAGAGCAATGCCAAGAGCCGCAGATATGCTTGTAGATGAATGGCCTGTGTCGAAAGCGTCGTGCCTGCTTTCCTCCCTTTTAGGGAAACCCGAAAGCCCGTTTTGTTTACGCAAAGTAGAAAAACTTTCCCTGCGCCCTGTTAATATTTTATGGGTATAGCACTGGTGGCCTACATCCCAAATTATTTTATCCGTAGGTGAGTTAAGGCAGTAATGAAGGGCTACAGTAAGTTCCACTATGCCAAGATTAGAAGCCAAATGGCCCCCTGTTTTAGAAACAGAATCTATTAAAAATTCTCTGATTTCCGTGCTTAAACGCCTAAGCCCTTTAATGTTTAACTTTTTAAGCTCATTTGGTGAATTAATTTTTTCTAAAAGGCCCATAAAACCCGCCTCCATTAATTATATTTAAATTATAAAACCGTACCATTAACTATACTATTTTAAACTTCTTGCGTAACTGTTTCACACAATTTTCGCTTTAAATATCCATATTTTTTGTAAAAAAACACGCAAAAAGCACTATTATAGCCGCTTCGCTTTGTTTGCGCCTTCCTTTAAGCTTAACACCTTATATAGTGGAATTCCTTTGAAATAGTATCGGAAATTTAGCTTGATAAATTTCTGATACCTGTTTCAAAGGTAGGCTACGGGCGCGTTAGCGTCCCGGCCTAGTTCTACAAAATAGTTACATATG
>Ga0131853_10002332_pt1 | contig 34005 bp, 29 predicted proteins | sample TergutLab28metaG_FD_92764 | JGI IMG/M metagenome (GOLD analysis project Ga0131853, IMG submission 92764) | Labiotermes labralis P1 segment gut microbial communities from Petit-Saut dam, French Guiana - Lab288 P1 (version 2) (version 2) | ecosystem: Host-associated > Arthropoda: Insects >... | reverse complement strand
TCTACCTCTTTCTTCCCTATAAAATAGTATCATATATGAAACATTTTTACCAAATAGTTTCATATATGAATACTTTTAACACAATAGATTTTTTGCATGTTACAATCCTAATTATAGGGAGAAAAATAAGAGAAAATGAAAAAGGGGAAGAAGAAAAATGTTAAAAAAGCGAAGAAAAAAAGGGTTTGCAACAAAACTCATCAATAGTCTTCTAATTGTTGGTCTGCTTGTATCTAGCATGCCACCAGCGTTTGAAGATAATGTGAGAGCAAACGCTTCTTTTGAAACAGAAAAAGCAAAAGAAGAAGGCAAGGAGCTTGGGTCTAATGTAATAGAGACAGAATTGGAAGTTTCAGATATACCTGAGGAATTGCTCGAACAAACTGACATTGATATTGATAAAATTAAAGATTTGGATGATATAGATAGTGAGGATCCCTATTCAATTACTACAATAAATGAAGATGATTCCAAAACTTTATATATATTTGATACACCTGTTAAATACTATGATGAAGAAGAAAACACAATCAAATTCATAGACAATACTTTAACAAAATCAGATAAGAAATCTACGAAGAATGGTACATTTGCTTACGAGAACAAAGCAAACAGTATTGCAGCCTATATACCTAAAACAAGTGATGAGAATGTCGTCGTTGAAATTGGCGATGATTCTTTTGGATTTAAACCGCTTGGAAATAATATTGCAAAAGCAGAATTATCAACAATCAAGTTTTTGGGTGATGAAGAAGATGTAGTTGAGTATAAAGATGTCTTTGGCAATGGTTACGATCTACATTATATTCCACAGAATGATGGGATAAAAGAAAATATATTGATAAAGGAAAATCGCGGCATCTATTCCTTTGATTTTCAGCTAAAAGCAAAGGGCGTTGTTCCTGCCATCATTAAAGAAATAGATGATGATGTAGCGGAAGAAAGCAAATTTGAACTTATCACCAAAGGTACAAAAGAAGGCATTATTGAGGGCAATACAATCTATTTTGTCAGAGAAGATAGCGATGAAATTGTTTATAATTTCGGTGAGTTGTTTATGAGGGACTCCTATACCGGAGACCCAGACGATAACGATCACTATTCTTTCAACAATTACTACCATATTGAAGATTTAGGAGATTACAATTATAAAATAACTTATGTTCTAGATAAAGCATTTTTGGACAGTGAATCCACTCAGTATCCCGTGCTTGTTGATCCTTCGATTACAATTGCAGAATCGGCAATCACGTCTGCCCCTGTATACAGTGGAAGTACAATGAGAACTAAAAACCATAGCGCCAATGCATGGATTCAAATTGGTAATATTGGTGGTAGCTATGGTGCTGGTCGCGGTTACTTCAGAACTACGGCTGCGACAATGAGAAAATATACGTACATAAACCCTAATAAAATTACAAGTGCAAGCCTTCGACTTTGGGAAGGTTCTGGCACGTCTTACACATCGAAAATTAAAGTCTATGATAATGATGCCACATGGAGTGCAGGTAGCATCACATATGACAATATGCCTGTTAAATATGGTGCCTCAAAGAGTACTGTTACGATTACAGGTTCTACCACTACAAAATCTTATGATTTCCCGATTACGCCTCTTTTTAAGGCATGGCTCAAAGATGTATTAGGGGAAGATTCTGATAGGGATGCCGCATATGGTGTTGCCCTTATTCGAGATACATCCGGTGGCGTAGACGGCAGGAAAGATTTCTGTTCTTCCAAATACGGAACTGTTTCCAGACGCCCAACGATGGTCATCACTTATGATGAAGATACCTCTCTTGCCGATGGTACGTATTTTTTAGAGAACAATGAAAGTGGACTTTTTTTGGAGGCCAACACATCGACTGACAGAGCTCGGCAATTCAATATCACAGGATTGGATAAGCAACAGTGGGTCATCTATCATAGAAGTGGTGATTACTACACGATTAGAAATAAATGGTCCGGATATGGTTCAACAGGCTTTTTATCCGTACTTGATTATAGCGATACGCCAGCTGCTGATATTTATAACGTTCCCTATTCGAGCAGTGATGATTGGCTTAGATTTAAAATCATAAAAAACAATGATGGTTCGGGAACTTATCGTATCATGCCGAAAGAAACGGAAAATCTAAAAGCGTTATATACGTCCAACTCGAATTCTGGTAGGGCTGCCGCTTATACTGCTTACAATGGAAATCCGAGGCGGCAATGGAGAGTTAGAGCTGTAGAAACACCGACAGTAAGCATGTCACCTACAACTGCCACAATGAATGTTCAGACAACAAGGCAATTGAGTGCCACTGTAAAAAATGCTGTAACGGGTGATGTTAACTGGACTTCGAGCAATACAGCAGTAGCAACAGTAGATGCTAAAGGCTTGGTTACGGCTAAGGCACCGGGTACAGTCACGATCACCGCCGCATCTGTTCAGAACACAGCACAAAAGGCTACTTGTGTGATTACGGTCGTAACTCCGACCATTTTAATGACGCCTTATTATACAACGCCTTTGACGATTGATTCGACTATACAGTTATCGACATTACTAACCAACGTTTCAAATACAGCGGTTACGTGGTCTAGTAGCAATTCCAACGTTGCAACAGTTAGCAGTAGTGGACTGGTTACAGCAATTGGAAAAGGTACGGCCACAATAACAGCAACATTAAATCAGGATACGACAAAAAAAGTCACCTGTACCATTACTGTAACAGGAAACGAAGAACGGCGTTTTAACGGAATACCGGGCGGTTATGCTCCGACAGGGAATTATTCACAGACCTTTACAGATATGATGGTTCCATCGGTATTGGGTGATATTCCATTTTCACGCACATACAATTCACTTGAAAGTGTGAATAACTCTATTGTTGGAAAAGGTTTTCACTTCAACTATTCGATGCGCGTAATAGACGGTTCGACTACGTATGTTGTGATGCCGGATAACGCATGGTGGCGCTTTACGAAGAATGCAGACGGAACTTATACTGCTGTAGACTGTCGCGGGACACTGGAGTGGGATACTTCTGACAATGAATACAAATTGACAACATTGGACCAAATACAGTACGGTTTCTCATCCAATGGTTATTTAAAGTATGTGGAGGATCTCAAAGGCAACCGTATCACTGTTACTACCGATTCAGCAGGAAAAATAACTGGCATGAGTGATCCATCAGGCTTATCCATTAGCTTTACCTATAGTGGCAATTTGCTGATGCAAATCAAAGATAATGTATCAAATCGGACGGTTCAATATACTTATACGACGATCTCTAACAATAGTTATCTTAAAACGGTGACGGATTCTGGTGACAATGAAACGACATATGATTATGATAGTGGTTTGCTTACCGAAGTTACAGAGGGTGAGCTAGTTAAAGCTGTCATGACTTATGACAGCTCTGTTGCAAATGCGGGATTGATCAAAACGATAACCTATGACGAACAAGAAACAAGTACTTATGATTACACTGAAAAATCGTCACAGGAAATAAAAATCACCGATAGTAACTCAGATACGGTGGTGGGCTATAATGCAGCTTTTGCGATTACAAAAACAGCGGTGTATCCAAAAGGTGAGACAAAGATTTCAGCCTTAACTGAAAATACGGTCAACAGTTTTCATGAAGTCACTTCAACAAAAGATGTTTTAGGTAATGTAACTACCTATACGTATGATTCAAGAGGAAACAATACAAGCATTACCTATCCTGACGGCTCTAGTGAGCAGTTCACTTACGATACTGCCAACAATAAAAGAACACATACGGATAAAATGGGGATTAGAACAACCTATTATTATGATGCGTATCATAATCTGATCAAAGAGGCGCGTCCGCTCGATGGTGTTACGTATGTGATGGGTCAATATGAATATTATACCGACAGCACCTATCCGATCAGAAGTCTTTTGAAAAAAGAGATCGGTGCATTAGGAAATGCTACCAACTGTACGGAATATACGTATTCTTTCACACCTGGTGAAGCAGTAGCGAAAACAGTTACAACAACAAAGCAAGTTGCTGGTGTTGCTCACTCAACAACGATTGAATACGATAAAGCCGGACGTGTAACAAAAGAAACTACTCCAACTGGAATTAAGACGATTAACGTCTACAACCCAACAACAGAGCTATTGACCAGAACTGAAGTTTGGGATAACAGTGAACAACGTCAAACAACAACGTATGAATATGATGCACAAGGAGAAGTCACAAAAGAAACCGATACCTTCTATGATGGTTCTCCATCAGGTATAACGAAATATGAGTATGATAAAAAAACGGGTGAACTGCTCAAAACAACTGCACCGGATGGTACGATTACAGAATATACGTATGATGTGGAAACAAACGTAGATACAGAAGTTGAAAAAGCAAGCGATGAAACGGATTTAGTGACATATATAACTAAATACGATGAATTAGGGCGTGAGATTGAGGAAACGACAGAAGACAACACCGATGTTGCGCCGAAAGAAACAACTAGCACAAGTTATTCTTATGACACAAGCAGAAAAGTCTATATCGCCACGGTTACAGATGAATTTGGCGGTATAACCGTTACAGAAACTGGATGGGATGGACGAGTTCTAAAACAGAAGAATCCGAGCGGGCTTGTTCAGATCAACACTTATAACATAGCAGGGCAGGTTACACGCGAAGAACATCAAGATGCTAATGGCAAGGTGCTGAAATGGACAGAAATTGAATATGATGATTGGGGCCGTGTAAGCAAAAAGAAGAATGCCTTTGATTCTGTGGGAGAATCAGGATATGCTGAAACACTATCCACTTATGACAGAGCCGGGAATGTACTAACGAGCTTAGTCAAAACAGAAGAAGATCAATATGTCAAAACAGAAAATGCATATGATAGATGGGGACAAAAGGTTCGTTCAACTGAATATGAAGGATTCTTTACAGCAACTGGAGATGCGATTGGTAATAGCATACCTCGCTATACACAAACCTTGTATGATTGGGATGGTCAAGTGTTATTAGAAGCGACAGGACTCGCTACTACCATGGGTGTGAACACATTACAAGTCATCTATAGCAGAACAACTGTCAGTGGTTATGCACTTACAAAAAACAGATACAACAATTTCAGACAGCTGATCTTAAAGACAGATGCATTAGAGAAAGGTGAAAGCTACGAGTATGATCATGCCGGAAGAACTAAGAAAACGACAGACCGAAATGGTGTTGTACACGAGGTCAAATATGATGCCGCTGGTCGTAAAACAGAAGAGAACAGTACAAATGGTAGTAACATTATAACTAAAACCTATCAATACGACAGTGCCGGGAATCTGTGGAAGCAAACCGAAGGTGCGACAGTAATAGAATATGAGTATGATGGTACAGGTAATGTCATCAAAGAGACTTCTGGGGATGTTGTCAAGACATTTAGTGAGACGAAGACAAAAGATGATGGTAAATCTACTGAGAGCATCATCACTGAGAAGGGTGTGCAGAGGCAAAAGGTCAAAAAAGTATACAACAACAATGGTCAATTGACCGCGGTATACGATAATGATGCATTGAAAGCTAGCTACACGTATGATCTCTTAGATCGTCTAATCAAGACAGAATATGCTAACGGAACAAGTGAAGAAAATAAATACAATCCAGCAGGATTAGTCACATCGGTAATCAATTATAATGGTTCTATCCCATTGCAAAATACCTATACGTATTATTACAATGGCAATCAGCGAAGCAAAACTGACGGTTATAATGATGCAACCACATATACCTATGACGGTAGAGGGCAGTTAGTGAAGTCGGTGGGAATCCCTGTGAACACAAGCTTTGCGAATGCTAAGCCGATTGCGCTTAGAACATCGACGACTGTTAGAATAGAAATAGAGAATCAGACCAGATATTTCAAATTTACAGCACCTGTAACAGGGACATATAACATTGAGAGTATGGACTATCGCATCGGCACAGACCCATACGGTAAACTGTACACAGCAGACGGAAAATTACTCGTAACTAAAGCAGACGGTGGTTATTTACAGAATTTCAAGATCACGCACACGCTAATAGCAGGAGAAGAATACGTGATAGCTGTGAACGCGAGATTGATTTCAGCACCAGTGGGAATCTACACACTAGAAATTACCCCACCAAGTAGCCTAGGTCCAGAGATTCCTAAAATTCCTGATGGTGCAATTGTACAAGAGTATACGTATGACAGTAACGGTAATCGTTTGACAATGAAAGAGCGTGATGTTACAACGGTATACACTTACGATAAAAACGATCGTTTACTCACAAAGAAAGAAGGAACACAAGCAACTGTCACTTATTCTTATGATGACAATGGGAACATGAGGAGTAAGACAGGTGGAGTAGAACAAACTTTCGACCTGTTGAATCGCATGACGAGTTATAAGAATGGTACCGTCACAACAGATTACACATACTATCCAGATGATATGCGTAAGAGTAAACAGGTTGGGAATGAGACAGCAACCACCCATGTGTGGCTGGGTGATGAGATAGCACTTGATATCCGTGGTAGTAGTGCAGTGAGCTATATTCATGGAGAAAAGCTAATCACTTCCACTTATGGTTGGTATTTATATAACGCTCATGGTGATGTTACTGCTCTAACAAACGCAAGTGGAAATATCACCAAGAATTACGAATATGATGCCTTTGGTAATCAAGAAACACTAGATTCTAACGGCACAGATCTTAATCCTTATCGCTATTCTGGTGAGTATTATGATACTGAGAGTGGATACACATACCTAAGAGCAAGGTATTATGACCCGAGTATTGGACGGTTTGTCAATGAAGACCCTATAAAAGATGGCACGAACTACTATATTTATGCATATAACAATCCTGTGAATCTTATTGATCCATCCGGGCTTAGACCCACGGTTTTACAGGCTGCTTATATGGCAAAACATATTTATAGGGAGCAAGGTACACTTACCGGTGGCTGGGTGTATCTCAGCAGCCAACGAAAACAACATAATGGACTTCTGATGGGAGTATACAAAAGAATTATAGGAGGAAAGACAGAATATGCTGTGGTGAATAAAGGTACTAGTCCTAAAAGCGTACGCAATTGGGTGAATAATGTACAACAGCCATTTGGATCTTCAGCGGATATGAAAAAATCAATAGCCGAAGCAAAAGCGTTTGTAAAAAGCAATTCTAAAAATGAAGTAACATTTATTGGACACTCAAAAGGAGGAGCAGAAGCAATGGCTAATGCTGTAGCAACAAACAAAGGAGCTATTCTATTTAATCCTGCAACTCCAGCTCTTGGTGCATATGGACTAAGCACTAAAGGATATACAGGTAGGATGAATACGTACATCGTCAGAGGAGATGCTTTAGATGTTGGACTTAGGTCGGTTAATAAGCGTGGAAATCTAATCGGTGTGACCTATTTACCTCAGCAGCATTTTCCTTCTTATAGTTGGTGGCATTCTTACGCAACAAAGCTTTCCCGTATACGTGATGCCGCAGTGAAAAATCATAGCATGGATTCCGTGATAAGCGCACTTCGTGCAAAGGGGTATAGATGATGGAAAAAATGAGTGTTAGAATAGTAAAAGCAACTTTACTGGGAGGATGTTTTCTAACTATGCTTTTTAGTTTATCTGCTTGTGGTTCTCTCTTGGAAGATCCTCCTAAACCTGAAATCACATACGGAGAGTTTCCTTTTGAATTAATTTATGAAGTCAATGGAACTAAGAAAAGTGTACAAGATACTTTAATATGTGAGTTTGATGGAATTGGGATGAATGAGGGAGTATTGAAATATCGCAAATGGAAAGGCCATCTTGCTAGTGGTAATTCAGAAATAGTTATTTGGGAAGGTAAAAATAGGGAGGCTATAAATATTAACAGGGTGTCTGAAATAGCTAAAACGCAAAAAGTGTTTTTTGATCCCGGAGAAAGTGCTTATTACATGGGCGATATAGATTACTATGACAAAGATGTTGAATATCCTAATTTTGAAAATAAATTCCCTATTATTTTCTATTATGAAAAATTTGAAGACGGGGAGTTTTATACGGGGATTCTTGAAGAAGATGAACTATTAGAAAGGTTTGAGATCAAGCTGATCAGTTGGGAACATGCTCCACCGATTGAGAACACATTTAAATAAAACGAAACATAGTTGTACCCTGTAAGCATCAAAAAATAAATACAGAGGGAAAAGAGCAACATTTTGCTATCAGGATTTGCTCTTTTTCATTTGTGCTAACTTGAAAAATATTCTATTATTTATTTTAAAATACAACTATTCATCAAATGTTGACTGCAAAAAATCAATACGCAAGCAAAAATTATGAAAATAGAATGTTAAATGAAATAAACGGAGGCATAGAGAAAATATTTTCTCTATGCCAAAGTAAATAGTTGTTGTTAAGAGAACGAGGAGAGTCAGCCTATGCAATCGAATAAAGGTAATAAAATTGCATGGTTTGTAATTATGATGACACCATCATTACTACTTATACCAGTGCTAACAGAGAAATTCCCTTATACAGGACTTGAGAGAATTTTGTTTATACCTCTTATAATATTTATCAATTTGTGTATTACAACTTTAGCTACTTTTATAATAGGAAAAATAAACAAAAAGTTCGTGTTGATCATATTACCTGTAGTGATTGCCATTACTATATTCGTAACTTTATATACGTATACGGAATATGGAGAACCTGTATTATTCAAGATATTAGGTATTTCTTCTTATACGGAAGAAGAGGCTGATTTTAGTAATTACACCTATGAGTTGAACCTTCCGCAAAAGGTTGATTCCGTAATGGCGTGGACCGGTGGAGAGGAAAATGGTGGATACGAAGATTATCTAGTACACGTATATAACGAAGAAGATATGCAAAAATTCAAGGATAATCCTGCATTCATCACAGTGGAATCCGAAGTTGTGGGTGAATTGGGAGCTACTTTTTCTGGATTTTGGCAGTGGTTTCAAAGTGATAATCTTAAAAAGTACGAAGAAGAAGGATTAATAATCACAGATAGCAATAATAAAGCAAGAAGTTATGGAATACCTCAAGTTAAGCTAGGTGACTGCTATAGAGTGGATAACAGGAGCATTTTTACATCAGAAGAAAATATTCTTACACTATTTTATGTGGATATGGAAAAGCACGTGATGTATGTGTTGAGTGGAGAATTACCCCTTCTGGAGGAAATTGCTGCAAAAGATTGGTATTACCCAGAGTAGGAATCATGGAGGTTGTAAGCATCGTTTGAGATAATATAAACTTCGGTTATGGAAGTAACATTTCATAACCGAAGGAATCATGTGAGGATGTGGCAAAAATAAAGATTTTTTTTAATACAATATGGATAACAGCGATTGTTATAGTTACGCTATCACTTATATGGTTCTTGCTTGGCACAACTGCTTTTTTCAAAAGAGGAATAGATCTTGTAACGACTGTGTACTATTTGTGGATATGGATACCTGCTTTGCTTTTTACAAGCATATCAATTTTTTTATTAAAAAAGGGATGGTTTCCAAAAAGTCTAACAGTGCAAATCGGCTTAATTTTGGTGATCATCATTCTAACAATATTTTTTTCAAAAAACCTTTTTAGCCAAGTAAACACAGAGGGATGGCTGCACGAGACATCCGAAAAGGATTTTTTTCAGACAACGAAAGATGGAAAATATAAATATCAACTTGAGTTAATCAACTTATTCCAAAGAAACGCTCGTGCACAATTGAATGTGAAAGATCTAGCTACAAGCGAAGCAATGGTTCTTTCCATAGATATAAAGTTAGATGATATAGGTGCAATACTTCCGCGAAGTGAGAATGAAACAATCGAAGAAGAAATTTTACTTTGGAGATGGTCGGAGCTAAATCCGACTGATGTTGCAACAGTTTATACTTTAACTACAATTAATCTTACAAGTAACCAGGAAGTATTTGAAATCAATATGACTGAAAAAACAGTACGAAAGATTAAATAATATACAATTGTACTAAGCGCGTCTTCAAAAAATCCATAGCCGCGACAAAAAGTCTAAAAAAGAGCAAAAAAAGTCGAGCTTAGAAGGTAAAAACCTAAGCTCGATTTTACATGGAAGATAAATCAACAGAAAAAAAGAAACAAAACGAAGTGAACAAAGCAAAAAGTACAACGGAAAAAAGCCATCATGAAAATCAATATAGCTGTCTGAGAGTAAGTCAACCTAAGCGACCTTATGATAAGAGTGATACAAGCCACCAAGCAACTTCTTAGAAACAAGCACTGTCCGATCAACATCAACAGTCGGTTCAGGATGAATGATAGAAGGAATCGGGGTATCCCATCAATCCCCTGATGCGTACGATGAGGATTATAGTGTCGGATTCAAAAAATTGATCCATAAAATTGTGTATATCACCTTAGATAGAAAATCTAAAAAAGAACCAGCATTTAAAACATGCTAGTCCTTATACAAATCCTTCAAATTTTGAATTTCCTTAATAATCCTTGACTGCTTTTGCCCCATGAAAAATACATATCCGAGAATGACTAATGAAATAATTGAATATGCTATCCACAAATGTGTCATGCAATAACCTCCTATTGAATCAGGCAAAATTTAGCAGCTCCTTCAACGATACATCAGAGCCAAACGCTTAATTTTGCACCTTAAATTTATCTTGAAAATTTTTCTGCTATCCTTGCTTTCATATGTTGTAGCTCAATTTTCGACTTTTCAACTCGAACACCTTTTTGCAACAGTAGTACATAAAGAAAAGTCAGTGCAATAATCGAAGCAACTAACGCCACTATCATATTACCTTCTAAACCACCGCCACCTTTGCTCACAACAACCGGGTGCAACGTAGTTTCCCACCATTGCACGGAAAAATAAACAATCGGTACATCAATAAAACCAATGATTCCAAAAACCGAAGCCAATCTAGCTTTCTTATCCCATGCACCGTCCATCAAACGAATCATTATATAAGCGACATAAATAAACCAAAGAATTAATGTTGTTGTCAAACGTGGCTCCCAGTTCCACCAAACATTCCAAGCGGCTTTAGCCCAAATCGGACCGGTCAATAATACCAATGTTGTAAATACAACACCTATTTCACCTGAAACACCAGCATACACATCATAAATCCGCTTCTTAGTAATTAAATACATAATACTACACACAAAGACAACAAAAAATGCAATCGCTGCCACAGCAGCTGTCCCGACATGAAAATAAAAAATCTTCTGCACAGGACCCATTACTCTCTCAATATTAGCATACATAAACACTAAATAAATCGCTACCATCATGCTGACAACTGTCAATACAAATATCACTCGATGAAGCAGTGTCGGTTCAGTATTTAAATTCAAATCTAGCTCTTTTTCATTATTAAAGTCCAGCAAAATCACACCTCCAAAACCATGTCAAATAAGACAATACAAAGACCAAAGAAAATAATATCATAGCCGGCAATTAATTGTAACCAACTCAAACCATTGGCCAATTGATCCGGATTAACCAAAATCGCTTTCGTAGCCTCAACTACACCAATCAAAATCGGTGTTGTGATCGGAAATAAAAGCAATGGCAACAGCATCTCACTACTACCAGAACTCCCGGCAATTGCTGCTAAAAAAGTCCCAATACTCGTAAAACCAAATGTACCGATAAGAATCGTAACGATAAACCAACCAATTGACCCTTCAAAAGGAAAGTCAAATAATAAAAACAAAAATGGTGTTGCAAATACTTGTACAATCAAAATCATAACAAAATTAGCAAAAAACTTTCCTAAATAAATGCTAATTGAATCAACCGGCGCTACAATCATGCCATAAAGGTTATCATTTTTCTGCTCTGAAACAAATGAACGATTCAACCCTAGTATTCCGGCAAATAGCGTAATCAGCCAAACCAAACCCGGAATAACTGCTTTAACAGCTATATCTGTTGGATCAAAAGCAAAACTAAATATTAGAATCACTAACCCGGCAAACACCAACATCGTAGGCAAAACCTGCTTCGACTTTGCTTCTGATCGTAAATCTTTTCCAGCAATCAACAACGCATTCCGTAAAATCGGTATCATTCCGGATCACCTCCGATAACTTGGTGATAACGTTCCAGTAGCAAAGCTTCCGACTGATCTTCGATTAAAAAATCATCTACTACTTTTCCACCTTTAATAATAATTGCCCGATTGCAAAGCAATGCTGCTTGCTTAATATCATGCGTCACAATTAAAGTCGTCTTACCTTCTTGCTGATGCGCCAGAACAACATCATTTAAAATGCCAATCGCCTTCTGATCCAAACCGGTATGCGGTTCATCTAACAGCAAAATAGAAGGGCGATGTACAATCGCCCGAGCAATGGCAACACGCTGGATCATCCCCCGTGAAAACCCTTTCACCGGTTCATTCAAAAAGAAAGATAAACCAACTTGTCGCACCAATGCTTTCGCTCGTTCCTCTACATCTTTCATCCCATAAAGCTTCCCAAAGAAAACAAGATTCTCTAGCGGCGAAAAATGCTCATACAACAAACTAGCGTGTGGTAAAAAACCTAATAATTCACGAACCTTATTCACATTCTTCTTAAGTGACAGCTGGTTAATGCTGATTTCACCCGATGTTGGCTTTGATAACGTTGCCAAAATTTTTAACAATGTACTTTTTCCTGCCCCATTCGGTCCCAAAACAGCAACTGTATCACCAGCAGCCACTTCCAAATGCAAATTACGCAAAATCATTTTGTCACCAATTTTTTTCACTAGGCTATCAACCTTAATCAATCGGTGCACCTCCCGTGATTCTGATGAAATCTACCATTTAGTCAGTAAACTTTCGCAACTGAATCGAAATCTTCACCAAGTATTTCTGATAGGCATCTTCTTTCCTTTGGAAAGTATCTTCATCAATTTCACCATTATCCAACTGGTCTTGCAACTCAGTAATCTTTTGCAACGTCACTTTACGACGTGCAACCAAATCAGTAAATTGCTCCTCTTCACCTTGATTAGCATCTTCTATCTTAGATCTTTTCTTTCGATCATTTATTTTAAAATAAATGAACCAAGCCGTTCCCAACACAATAAGAAATGCGAGTACACTAAGTGTGATATGAGCATTCCAGTTTCCCATTGGAGATTCATTCCACATCGAAAGATGTCCAGGCGTATGATAAGTTTCCTTTTTACTAATATCGTCAATACCTGGTGGTGATGAATCCTCTGGCTCAGACTGTGCTCCTTCACCACTTGAATCATACGTGAAATTCAATTGCTGATTTGCCTTTAGCCCTGAAACTTCAGAAAGGTAATAATCGCCACCGCTATTAGGGATTGGAAAAAACTCATTCTCACGATCCATTTCTACATCTTCTGTCGTGAATGTTCCTTTACCAACCGCAAAAAGTACTGTGAATTCTGTATTATCTTGAACTGATTTAAATTGATACCCTGCATCAGCAGGAATAGTATAGCGATACATGACTTCAGCTATCTCTTCTGTTTTATTATCAAAAGTTACAACGCCATCTTTAAGTTCAGCACCCGCATCCACAACAATATCAGTTCCACCTTCTGAAACAGGAAAAACCTGATCTTTGGCGAATTTAGCTTTGTATTTTGTTCTGATGAGCAATGTATCATCGTCTTGTGGATCAACATACACTACAGCAAAGCTTCCCTCTGTCATTTCAGGGCTAGCTAATACTTTGGCCATTGGTAATACTAAGGTAAATGCTAAAAGAAATAAAATTATTCTCTTCATGAATCTTTCCCTCTCTGCTTTGCTTTCTCAATTTCAACTGCAATCTCTGCTTCAATATCGATTAGCTCTTCATCTTCCATCTCTAGCTCATTCTCAAAATCTTCAGTTTGTGCAATTACACGATTACCTCGTGGTGCCGGTGTCCATAAAGCAAACATTGCTCCGAAAGTAGCGACGATTGTTCCAATCCAAAGCCAACTAACCATCTGCATAACGTCAATCATAAATGTTACGCCATCTTCATCTATTCCTCGTATGACAACATATAAATCTTCCTTTAAAGTAGAAAGAACAATGACTTTCGTCGTAGTCGTATAAATTTCTTCCTCTCCCGTAGCAGTCATTCTGAAATGGTAGCGCATTTCCGGCTTGATTGTCCCAAGTGATTTACCATCTTTAAAAACACTCAAGACTGCATAATCAATACCTTTTCTAGCAGTTACACGCTCACTATTCAATGATTCAAATGCCACAGTATAATTATTAATATCCATTCTCTCTCCAGCTTGGAGTGTTACGATCTTCTCTTCCTTATAATTTTGTGAACCAACAAGCCCGATCATGATTAAGGCCATCCCAATATGAACAAGATAACCTCCATAACGACGACGATTTTTATTTGTTAACGTCCAAAATGCCTTCACAAAATTCTCATCCGTTGCCCTAGAACGTTTTAACGTGGTTACAATCAAATCCTGAATATAAACTGTAAAAATGATCCCCACTACCGCATAACCAATAATGGCATATGGCTTATAAATCCCCAATGCAACAACCAAAATTGCTGTTGCAAGTCCACCAGCCATCGCTGGATAATATTTTTTAAAATTAACACCCGCACCGCTTTTCACATGCCAAGAAACGATCGGTGTAAAGGCTAATAGTATCATCATTGCCAATAAAACTGGCGCTGTCAACATATTATAAAAACTTTCTCCAACTGTTTGTTCTCTTCCGGTAAAGAAGTTTGTAAGGATTGGATATATTGTTCCAAAGAAAACAACCAAGGTAGCTAACACAAAGAACAAATTGGCCCAAAGAATACTAGCTTCTTTAGTAAACAAAGAAGTTAACTGCTCTTGACTTCTACCAACAAGGAAGCTACGGCTAATCATGAAATACAATGAGAAAATAGTGATTAAAGCCATGAAGCCAAGGAAATACCAACCAATTGAGTCTGCACCAAAAGAGTGTACCGAAGTAATAACGCCACTACGTACCAAGAATGTACCAAAAATCGTTAAAAGATAGGACACAAACGCTAAAGAAACATTCCACATCTTAAACATATTTTTCCGCTCTTGGACAAACGCTGTATGCAACAATGCTGTAGCTGTAAACCATGGCATCAAAGAAGCATTCTCAACCGGATCCCAAGCCCAATAACCACCAAAGCTAAGCTCAACATAAGCCCACTTTGCACCCATAACATTTCCTAAAGTTAGCATTAACCAACCCCAAAGTGTCCATTTTCGTACCAAACGTAACCACGTATCACTTGTATCTCTCTTAATCATTGCAGCGATTCCAAAAGCAAATGGCACAATCAAAAGTGCATACCCTAATAACAATGTTACCGGATGAAGCGCCATCCAAAAATTCTGTAATATCGGATTCATTCCCGCACCATCTGCCGGATCAAAAGGTAATCCGGTTTGCGGGTTAATCTCGTTTAATGCGAATGGACTATCTATGATCACCAATAAAAACATAAAGAAAAAGATATTTGCCAATATAATTGGTAGTACATATTGTACATAATTATTCTCACGCACGCGCTTTGAAAGAGCAAGTGGTATCACTATTATTGCAAGCATTAGCGTCCAAAATAATAGTGAACCTGACTTACCGGCCCAAAAAGCTGATATTTTCAATAACACAGGTAATTCAATTGAAGAATAACTATAAACATAATCAAAAACAAATTGATCTGTTAAAATAATATAAGATAGGAAAATAGAAGCTAAAATAATTGCTCCTGCGGTTACAATAGTACCCCACTTACCCAAATCGAACATACGTTTATCTTTTGAAATAATTCCAAGTAGATAAACAACTATCGTGATAGCTGATGCTGCAAAAGCTATCCACATCACTAGATTCGCCATTATAAACATTTAGACACCCCTAATATAATTGAGCAAAGTCAAGCAAGAAAACATGAACGTTTTCAATACTTGACGCTGCACTTTATGAATTACTTTCTTTTTATTTTATTACTAGACGCTTATTTTTCTTTTTCTGCCTTATGGTCGGCTACATCCTCACCTTCGTATTTAGAAGGACATTTCGTTTGAAGGTTTTCTGCTTGAAATACATTGTCCGCTGTTAACTGACCTTTAAGGATACAAACAACTCCATCAGTAAAACTATCCGGTTTAGGTTTGTTATAGACAATATCTAATTCAGTGCCGTTATCATCTTGAATAGTAAACTGTAGCTCTACATTCCTGGCATCCCATTTCACGGAGTCTTCAATCAACTTACCTTCTATTTGAAGATATTTCTCTTCATATTTCTCTGAATTGTCAAGCAAGTTACTGATTGTTGTTGCATCGGCAGCATTAGGTGAAGCAGCCAGGAAAATAATGAGCACTCCAATTGCTATAATTGATCCTGCTAACAAAACAACTTTATTCTTCCCCATTCTGATTACTCCTTTCTACTAGGCGATTATTCCATAGAGATACTGCCTAGGTGATATTTACTTCAATTTATTGATCGCTCGATTATATTCTTCTTCATCAATTTCTCCGGCAAGAAACTTCTTTCTTAATCGCCTTCGTTGATCATCTTGAGAATCACTTTTGCTTTTAGTAGACTTTTTCTGTTCAGCCTTTCTCGCATGATGGCGCCCATGTGTTACAGGCTGTTGACGACCTTGCAAGCCAAAGAAAACTAAAACACCAAAAATTATGATTGCAGCAGCAATGATAAGTGCTGCTGCTACTGGAGAAGCGCCACTATTACTTTGTGATCCGCCTCCATCATTTGAATCTTCATCTGGAGAAATCGGCAAGTTATTATCAGACTTAACGTAAGAAATATTTAAATCCAGTGGCTTATCCGCAGTAATTTTCTCGAAAGTAAATTCATAAAGCTGTTCACCACTAGAATCTAATACTTCTTGCTTACTAAATTTCTCGCTCATTTCAGCATTTTTAGCACTAGCTGGTAAAATAAGATTTAAAGTAAGATTTTCTACATCTGCTTTTGTCTCAAAGCCAAAATTAAATGCCTTCTTGTCCGTTACTTCCATTGGTGTCATAACATAAGAAACTGTAAAGTAGTATTCCTCATCTTTACCAATTGCCTTTTTCGGCATTAAGCTAACTAATTTTTGCTCCTCATCTACTGTAAAGTCAATACGCTCTGAACTATCATTACTGTCTGTAGACTTTTCATACTCTCCGACACCGATCAATGTAAAATTTTTCGCATCTAATGGTATCGGGATTTCAATCGGGCCATCATATTCATTGCCTGTTTTATTCGTAATTGTTCCACGATAGAAGATGATCACAGGCGGATCTGCCATAGGTCTAGTCCAATCCCGAGGTGCATCAAACTCCGGTAAAATCTGTATAAACGCATCAGAAATCGGCATTTTATCAGCATCAAAGCTTGTTTCAGCCCCGACTGTACTTGTACCAAGTGGTAATGCCATTAAAAATAAAAGGCTTAACGCTAACAACTTCTTACGAATTTGTTTCATCTCAAATAATTTCCTTTCTAGGTTAAATTCAGTCAAAAACAAGCGAAATTCAACTTTCTAAGATAATCAAAGTGAATAATTCCATTTTGATAACATTGTTTTCAATGCTCATTTTTATACATCATTAAATTTTCATCTTTTAATTTACCGAATTAATATGAAGAAATTAAGAAGTTATGTGAAGATTGCGTTGTAAAACCTTCATTTTTGGAAAAGAGTCGTAAATTAGCCATATTTCAAAATGATTATGTGTGAAAACAATCAAGGTTAGCCAGTAGATACTAGTCGTTACGAGTAAAATTTCGCCAAATAGCAGATAGCAAGCTCATAACGACTGCATATAAGGAGTGTAAGAAAAAAGCTATCCATTCTGGATAGCTTCATTGGTTATGTAGTTAGCTAACTTGGTATTCAAGTCGTAATTTATCAGCAATCATTGCAATAAACTCTGAATTAGTTGGTTTGGATTTCTGCATACTGACTGTGTAACCAAATAATTTGGTCAGCGCATCAACATTTCCACGATTCCAAGCAACTTCAATCGCATGACGAATCGCTCTTTCTACTCGATTTGGTGTAGTATTATAAGTTTTGGCAAGTCCTGGATAAAGCCTTTTTGTAATCGCACCCAACATATCTATATCCCTATAAACAAGTGCAATAGCTTCGCGTAAGAAACCATAACCTTTAATATGTGCTGGAACACCTACTTCATGAATAATTTTTGTAATTAAAATATCTAAATCTCTCTGTTGCATTGGTTCTTCAACTGTAGTTGTCATCGGTCTGGATAAAAGTGATGGTCGACTATCCACTAAACCAACAGATGAACTTCTGATTTGCTCAATTAAGTGCTCCATATCAAACGGTTTCACCATAAAATATGACGCACCAAGATCTTGCGCTTTTTTCATTACATCTTCTTGACCGAAGCCTGTTAGTACAATAAATTTTGGCATAGCTTTCGCTTTGATCTCTCGAATTTTTCTTAGAACTACAAGTCCATCCATGTGTGGCATAATAATGTCTAAAATTACTACATCAGTTTCTACAGTCTCTAACATTTTTAAAGCATCTACACCATTATAAGCAGTTCCAACAATTTCGATATCTTCCTTTAGTGCTAAATAATCTTGCAATAAATTCACTAACTCATGATTGTCATCAACGATGCATACACGCTTTTTCTCCATCTTTTCCTCCTAAAATTATATATTTTTCTGCAGAAAAGCTTTGAATAAAACCTTTCCGATTGCTTAACATGGCATCATTATTACGCATTCGACACTTGATGTCAAACAAAACGACTTGACAGATAAATATTTTAGAAAAATAGGGTTTCATGTATGCAATTAATACTTAACAAAACGCTTCAAACATGGCTTGCAGCTTTAAAGCAATCTGCTCTGGAGTCTCTGTTGTCAATTCATGTCGCTCTATCATTCGGCATATCTTGCCATCCTTCATTAAAGCAATAGCAGGAGAAGATGGCGCATATCCTATAAAGTATTCACGAGCTTTTTCTGTAGCTTCCTTCTCTTGACCTGCAAATACAGACACTAAATAATTAGGCTTTTTACCGGTACTTAATGCGATCTTCATTGCTGGCCTTGCAACATCCTCTCCACAGCAACAAATTGAATTGACAAACACCAATGTTGTGCCTGCTTTCTCCACGGCACGGTCAACCTCTGCTGCTGTTTTTAGCTCTACAAAACCTTGTTCGGTTAATCCAGTTCTTGCTTTACGAATTCTTTCATCCATTGTCAAAAAATGAAAGTCACTAATCATACGATCTACTCCTTCTTTGTAGTGATTTTTTATTTGCAATTATTGCATACAATTATATCACAACAACTACACATTCCAATATTGATCGCTAAAGAACGCAACTACTTCTTCTTTATAACTGTGTTCACGATTAATACGGTCAAGTAATTCTTTATTGTGCGTATGCTTCTTCCCTGTTTCCAGAAACTCTTTATACAAATTTAAATATGGAATATCTTTTTCTACTGCACGTTCAAGCTCTTTTTTGCTGTCATACACTACTTTTCTAAATTGAACATCGAATGCACCTTGTTCATCAATTTCAATCATTGCGTATTGCGCTCGCGAATCACGTAATTTCCGCCAAGTAGCATGACCTCTTTCAATGGCACCCGGATTAATAATGATACGATCATCACTACTGTACAGCATCATTTGATGATGAGTATGTCCACATATCGCAATATCATGCTGATCATCTATGAATAAGCGATCGAAACTCTTCTGATCTTGATTCTTCCATAAATCTCCGCCCCAGTTCTTATCAGGCAAATGATGTGAAATACCGAATGTTAAACTATTAATTGTTTTCGTTAAATGCAGTGGTAACGCTCGGATGAAAGCAATATCATTATCAGTCATGTTTTGACACACATATTGCGCTAACCTTGCAATATAAATGTGACTTGGGTTATCTAAATCAATAGCTTCATTATCTAATATATCTAACAAACAATCATCCCAATTTCCCTTTACAAATGCAGTGACAGGAACGGCTTTCAAAAGTGCAAGCAAATCCGCAGCACCCGGGCCCGGCATAAGCACATCACCTAAGCACCAATATTCGGTTACATTTTCTTTAGTTGCGTCTGCTATAACCGCTTCGAGCGCTGTTATATTCCCATGAATATCTGATAGTAATGCAATTTTATGCTTCATAGTTCTCTCCTAATTTTAATCACAAAGTCTATCATTGAAATTATGTTATAATTATAGCACTATTTAGTAGGGCTAGGTAAATACACGATCTATCATGAATTATCTTCATACCCTCTGCAGTTAAGATGAACTTTTTTTATAAAAGCCTATCATTTAAGTTTTTAAAAAATTACAAAATATAACTAACTAAAAGGAGAGTAAAAAATGATTTGTATAAAAAACGGTATAGTTCATGATGCCATTCATGAAAAAGCATCAGTTCGTGACATTTTAATTTGTAATGGTAAAATCACAGAAATGGGCTCTAATTTAGAAGTACCTCAAGGCTATGAAATCATTGATGCCACAGGCATGAATGTTTATCCTGGATTTATTGATTGCCATAGCCATCTTGGTTTATTTGGCAGCGGCATTGGATTTGAAGGCTCGGATGGTAATGAACCAACTGACATTTTGACCCCACAACTACGTGCAATCGATGCCATTGAACCAACAGATATTACGTTTAAAGAAGCACGCGAAGCAGGTGTAACCTGTGTTGCAACCGGACCCGGAAGCGCTAATGTTGTAGGTGGGCAGTTTGCAGTCATCAAAACATACGGTAATCGTGTGGATGACATGATTGTCAACCCCAGTGTAGCTATGAAATGTGCTTTTGGTGAAAATCCTAAACGTGTTTATAAGGATAAAAATAACGCTAGTCGTATGTCAACTGCTGCGAAACTTCGTGAAATTTTATTCAAAACTGGGGAGTATGATAAAAAAATCAAACTAGCTGAAGATGATCCAACGAAAATGCCAAAATTTGATTTCAAATTAGAGGCAATGCTACCCGTTATTCGTCGTGAGATTCCTTTAAAAGCACATGCTCATCGAGCAGATGATCTTTTTACAGCACTAAGAATCGCAAAAGAGTTCAATGTTAAAATTACATTAGAACATGTTACAGATGGATCTTTGATCGCAGAAGATTTAGCAAAAGCAGGCGCGATGCTAGCAGTAGGTCCATCGCTTGGGCACAAATCTAAATTTGAGCTGCGACATACATCATTTAAAACACCAGCTGACTTGGTAGCAGCCGGATGCCATGTTTCAATCATTACAGATGCACCGGTCATTCCACAAGAATATTTACCACTATGCGCCGGACTTGCCATTCGCGATGGTATGAGACCATTTGATGCGCTTAAATCTATCACAATCAATGCAGCAGAACATATTGGTTGTGAAGATCGCATTGGCAGCATTGAAGTAGGAAAAGATGCTGACATCGTTATCTATGAAGGTTCATGTTTTGAAGTAAAATCAAAGACGATCGCAACTTTGATTAACGGAAAGCAGGTGTTGTAAATGAGGTTATTTAAAAATGGAATTGTTTATACCGCCCGATCCGATCAACCAGAAAAATTGGATATTTTAATTGATGATTCTAAAATTATTAAAGTTGAAAAAGACATCGAACCAACTGATCAGATGGAAGTGATCGATGCCGAGGGTTATCGAATTTATCCGGGTTTTATTGATGCACATTGTCACTTAGGAATGCAGGAGAGCTCAATTGGTTTCGAAGGTAACGATGTCAACGAAATAACCGATCCAATCACACCACACTTACGTGCAATCGATGCGATCAATCCAATGGATGAAACATTTTTAGAAGCAGCAAAAGCAGGGATAACCTGTGTTGCAACCGGCCCCGGTAGTGCTAATGTCATTGGCGGAACATTTGCAATCATCAAAACATCCGGGCACTGCATTGACGATATGATCATTGTAGAAAATGCAGCAATGAAATGTGCTTTTGGTGAAAATCCTAAACGTGTTTACCAAGATAAAAATAATTTCAGCCGCATGTCTACTGCAGCAAAAATGCGTGAGACAATTCTTAAAACACTTGATTATGATCGACGCAAGCAATTAGCGGAAAACGACCCTACTAAAATGCCAGCCTGGGATATGAAATTGGAAGCGATGCTACCAGTCATTCGTAGAGAAATCCCACTTAAAGCACATGCACATCAAGCGAATGATATCTTTACAGCAATTCGAATTGCTCGTGAATTTGATTTAAAAATTACATTAGAACATGTTACTGATGGCGCACTGATCGTAGATGAATTAGTACAAGAGAATATTCCGCTCGCAGTGGGGCCGTCACTACATGCCCGTAGCAAATTTGAATGTAAAAATTTAAGCTTTGATGGCCCTGTTGCGCTATCAAAAGCAGGATTACCTATCTCAATCATTACAGATTCGCCAGTAGTACCACTGAACTATTTACCAATGTGTGCAGGGATTGCCGTGCAGCATGGAATGGATGAGTGTGAGGCACTTAAAGCAATTACGATCAATCCGGCTAAACTGTTAGGAATAGAGGATCGAGTGGGCAGTATTGAAGCAGGGAAAGATGCTGATTTAGTTTTGATTCAAGGAGATCCGTTTGATATTTTAGAATCGGTATCTCGTGTGTTTATTAATGGGCGAGAAGTAGAATAAATGAAAATTTTTATTACTTTTCAACCTTGTCAGACATAAAATAACTATGTTATGATAAAAATATCAGAAGCAACAAACTTATCGTTTTGTTGCAATAGGCACTAGTCGCTTAAAGCGATTAGGCTTGTTAGTTTACTAATTAAAGTAACATGACCTTGGAGTGGGCTGTTACTTTTTTTTGTCTGTCTGTATAAGTTAGCACCGCTAACAAAACAAGCCAAGCGTTAAAAATAACAATAATAACTTCAGTTTTTATGCTTACTTAGACAAGTAGAAGCCAATTCTACTCGCCTAACCCCCTCAGAATATGCTAAAAACGAAATGGAATACGTCATATTTAATTAGAATGTATATACCCAATCCTATTAAAATGAAAGGAATAATGATACCGCCATAAAACTCTAATTTTTGAGCTATTAATGGCTGGCGAACTAATAAATACCCTACATAGCACCAAACTGCTAGGATAAGTAAAAAAACAACTATAACAAGTATGATATTCCATAGATTTCCCATGGAGAAAAAGGGAATGTAAATGCTTATATTATCTATTCCATTAACAAATGAGATTGAAGCAGATTTTATCATCCATTCAAAATGATTCGATACTTCCCTTTTCATCTCAAATAGCTTCTTCAATGACTTTATTCCAATATAAATAGGAATTAACCCCAGTAATCCTAACAGCACTTTAGGAATAGACAAAGCCCCAATAGCTCCAATTAAGCTTAAGAAAAAAATGAACATAAACCCTAGATACTGTCCAACAATAATCTGTCGTTTCTGTTCGTTTGTCTTTACTTGTGAAAACCAAGTTATCAAAAAGAAAAAGTTATCAATATTGGTTGCTATAAAAAGAAAAATAGCTGTGGAAATAAGAGTCAACATAATTTGGAATTTATCCCTTTCAAATCAAGGTGGTTTCCTTTTAAAAGTTTTAAAAGATTTATACATTAAGATTTAAGCTTGTCTGTCTGAACCTTACTTAATCCTATGCTCCACTACCAATTGACATGACACACTGATCTTATGAAGTAAAAGGGCATACATTAGCCACTTCGTTTAATGATTGCGTTTCCTGTATAAATACGTAAAGATTTCTTTGTCATATATCTTTCTTTTCTCTTTTCAAATTTCTCTTTTTCCATAATTTTAATCTTAACAGATGAGAAGAAATTTTTACCCTCAATGCAAACAACATCGCCATTAGCAAAGGCATCCATAATTTCAAAGACTTCTTCATCATCAGTGATATGCCAATGTGTCAAATTGTCGTTAAGTAAAATAAGACCTTCATCACTGGCAGCTTTGTAGTTTCCTTCAAAGTAATCAAGATATAAGTATTCATTAAAAGTAATAGTGAGACAATTTTTAGAGTCATCGATTTTTAGCTTGTCTTTGAAATATTCATTGTTTCTTAATTTATCATAAATCCTATTCATCTTGAGTAACACCTGCCTAATATAAATAGTGTTCGCCCGTAAAAATAGAACCCCATTTAAACACTAAACACAAGAATAGCAAGGGCTTGAAAACCCTTGCTGCTTCTTAGCTATACTAGTGGCTAGGGTCGAACCGGCACTCCTTTCGGAACACAAGCTTGAGATTCTATTTGCAACCAGCAGGGCTTTATCTTCCTTCTAATCCTTAGTTTTTGTTTTACCTATAGCTAGGACATATACTGTATATTCATCAATACCGTTAAACGAAAAAACTTCGTCACATAATTTCTGGTCATAAGCAGCTATACAGCAACCTCCGAGACCTAAAGCAGTTGCGCTAAGCATTAAGTTTTGACCGACATGACCTAAATCAATTAGCATTACTCGGTGGGCTACATCGTTATATCGCCACTCTGCACGGTAAGGATTGCAGCTTACAAAGAGGATGATTGGTGCCTTTGCCGCCCACTTCTGTCCAACTAATAAATCATTTATTTTCGTTTCATAGTCATCAAATAATGGAGCAAGTCGCTCCACTGTCACTTTCTTTTCACCAACATGCTGAGTAGGTGCATAGCAATAAAGTCCAGGTTCTAATCCCTCTACATTCTTCACAGCTACATATAGCTCGAATGGATGTCTGGCTCCCCCGCTAGGTACTGGACGAAATGTTGCCATCCCATTTTTCCCACGATGGTGTTGTATACCTTGAGCACTCCAAAGTAAGAATGCTAATTGCTCTAATGTCATAGCAGTATCCGAGTAAACTCGCGCACTTCGCCTTTGATCAAGTAGATCTAAATAAGAAGGACAAGTCACAGCATCATCAAACGTTGGAAGCTCTATGAATTCTCCAGTTATTTCTCTTTCATATGTCGGGTGTGGGACTCCATTTTGCTGATCGCTTTTTTTCATGCTTTCTTCAAAAGATGGACATTGCATAAATTTTCGATTATCTTTGATTTTGCTCATATACACCTACTCCTTTTCTTTTTTGATTTCACTTTCCTAGTTTGCTTTGTTTACGAAGAATTTCTGTGTAGCCGATCGTAATCAATTTCAAATTCACTTTATTCATTGAAATCAAATGCATTGACTATAATCGTACCACATGTTTATGGCAAAACAATAGTACATAAGTTTTCATGTTTTAGGAGTTGCATATGATTAAACGAAAAACACCAACAGGCATATTCTTGTGATATACTATGTTGGAGATTTTATACTTAGGCGGACTATAGATATGAAAAATATTGTTTGTAAATTAAACAAAATAATTCTGATTTACTCCGTATTATTTGCGGGTGTTTTCTTTTTATTAAGATATATCTTAAACTTATTCAATTTAGAGTATAGGCGATGGATTTTCTATGTTTTTGTGATAATCTTAATAGTCGGATTAATTTTAGGAATCGTGCAGTTGATTAAAAAAATAAAGATAAGATCGTTGAAAGTTTTATGCGCCATAATGTTTACGGCATTATTACTTTTCAGTACTCCGTATGCTTATATAATCTTTGGGCTTTCTATCAGGGAAGAACATATTGTTGTTAAAAACGATTATAAACTTGTAGCGCAGGTAGATGGTTTTAAGCATACACGTATTTTTTATTACGACTATAAAAATCTGTTTGTTCAAGGAAAGCAGTTGCGCTTGTATGAGTATTACGGCAGAGGGGGATTTAACCCTATAAAATATCCATCTGAAGATTACTATGTGGAGGAATTTACTTGGTATGATGACAATGGGAATCCAATTCACAAATAAGCATTATCTTCACAATGTTATTAAATAACGAAAACCGAATACTCTTGATGTATTCGGTTTCCTTATCTACAAAGTAGCTGTAGTATTTATATACTGCGTGGTTTTACATAAGCAAATGTCGTAAACCCTATCGCATACGAGTTCTATACTCTCATGAATATGAATAGCGTTAAAGCTCAGATTTTTTCTGTTGAATAATTATCAATTCTACGCTTTTTACTTCGCTGATTTATTTACAAAATCAACTTCATATCTCCATTCGCCGTATTTTTGTTCATTGTCAGTTATCGTTCCGTTTATGAGGGTGATATCTCATTGCATTTTCGTATTTGCTCATTTTAACTACTCCAATGATTATAGTTTGCCAAAGTGCTTAAATATCATCTTTCAACTTTATAGGAAAATATCTTTGCATTTGTTTATAGCCAAGTCCCTTTTCTATATCTTTATTAGCTATATCCGCTCCATCTTCATACAAATAAGGCATATTGAACATAATGTCACGGCTTTTATCAAGCTCAAAATTTGTGCTTTCAATCCATCGGTGAACTTTATCTTCCACTTTGTGTATGCTCTCGTTATCTTCGTCAATACTGACTGCAATAGCGTATAAGCCGCCCGGAAAATCGATTATTTTAAAAGGGCTTACGTCAGCGTCGGTAACCTCGTCTTTAACAGCACATATCCATTCAGCTTTGTCATTTTTAGACAGCAGAAAATCAAAGCAGTCGAAAATCACATTTTTGTATAAATGCACATGATTCCACAATTGGTACATATATCCGCCCTCTTTAAACATATCCTCCCATGATTGGTCGCCTACCGTCACCGCTCTAAATCCCGGTATCCTGATGATCATGATATCCGGAATTTTTTTGTCCAGCTTTTCCGTTATTTCAATCAAACGACTTACATTGGAAGGCTTGCCGATATAGTCAACGCTTACCAACTGTGTTTCAATCTCTTTAGCCTTGTCATATAGCTGTTTTATGTTGGAGCTGTCCGCAAAATTCACCTGTTCAATATCGCGTATGAAGTCCAGCACAATTTCTTTCAACTCATGTAAAAGTGCAACTTCATCGTCTATATTCTGCACTTTCTTTTCCAGCACTTCCAAAATCACATCGGAACCAGAAGTGGTGAAAATTCGCTGAATATCTTTTATGCTAATGTTCAGCTTGCGTAAAATGAGTATTTGCTCAAGCCGCCTGATAGTGCTTTCGTCGTACATTCTGTAAGCATAATCATCGCTTCGAGTGCTGCTTATCAGCCCCATGTCCTCATAGTAACGTAGCGTGCGGGCTGTTATGTCATACTTGCTTGACACATCTCTGATTTTGATCAGGTTGCTCATTTGAATTCGACCTCTTTTCTGTTTTTTAGAGATAGGCATAGTATAAAGGCTTCCCCAAAGGAAGAGTCAAGAGACTTTTTGTTAATTCAAATTATTCTTTGTGCAAAATATAAATTTTCTACGATAACGTCACTGTCAATAGCGGTTAAGGTTTTGCCTTTTCAACCCACGGCGGTTATGGCAACGTCTCTCGAGCCGATCCTTGCGCCATGCTTATAACATTCATAACATTTTCTTTTTTCGCACAGTAAAGTCCATGGCAAAGAGAATGACTGATGCTGTTATTATAATCGAGAAAGTAAAAATATCCCACATATCAATTAGTGGTTCATTTATCATTCTTGAAAGCACTAAGTTAATTAAAAACAACATAGGAATTGCAAGCAATAGAGAAATAGCGGACGCAATCAACTTCCTCGATTTCAGTATTTTGAATAATCCGAAAACAATCCAAAGAAAAGCAATCGAAATCACAGACATCCTTACACCGACAGGAAAAATCATATCAGTGATTTTAATAAGATTGCTTAACACATACAAAAAGGGTACAACTAAAATGCTTAATGCGATTAGGGAGCCGACGATTCCTTTATTGCCGTACTTAATGACAGGAAAAAGTGTAAACCAAGTAAAAATGATCGAACTAATTGGTATCAACGACCATGTAAAAGCACCAGAAATTGCTACATCGCAGATGGCACAAATTATAATGCCGAGAAGAAGCAACACTGAAAAAGTAATAGCGCAGATGTTTAATATAGACTTGGTTTTGCTTTTTACGGTTTTATTGGCATATTGCAACGCAGTAACAATGCTTGCTTCAACATTCGCGGCTTCTATATCATTTCTTTCACCGTTTAACAGCTCGCTTGTCGTGATACCGAGAATACCTGAGAGAGGAACCAAAAGCGATATGTCGGGACAGCTTAATCCACGCTCCCATTTTGATACCGATTTGTCGGTAACATTCAATTTTACCGCCAAATCTTTTTGCGTCATCTGATGTGATTTTCTCAATTCTGAAATTAATTGCCCCATTTTTTTGTTGTCCATGTGAACACCTCTGATAATTCATTTTACAGCACAGCACACCATACCACAAGAAACCAGCGGTAGAATAAGTCTAAGTAAACCAATAGTAGATAAAAATTTTCTACGTTCGCTTTATCGCGATTCAACTTTTTAGAGTCAAGGACGTAATCAAAATGCTTTTTTATTAGTGTTTTAATTTACATAAAATATAAAGCAAGTCCGTTTACAGCTTACTAAATTACATCCATAACAAAAAAACACCAACAGCTTGTTTAACGATTGATACTTCTTTCTTTTAATACCAGTGGCCAGGGTCGAACCGGCACTCCGTGAGGAACACGAGTTTGAGTTTCACGATGTGTCATCGGTAATCTAAAAATAACAATTTTAAAGGGTTTTTAATGATTTTAATTTGGTAAAAATAATGATAATTCAATCTCGGAAATAAAAAGTGGTCAATGAGTGGTCAAAAATTATGGGGTTGTAAACATTTTTCTTGCACTGCATAAAATAAATGTGTTATTATGATAATAGTAAAAGGAACGGTGCTTGTCTCACCGTCCCAAATTGGTACTACTTACCGTCAAGGGGTAAGTGGTTCATCCTTAAAAAAATGTATATTTTTTCTTAGAATCGCCTTCTTCGACAAGGGCGGTTCTTCTTTTTGCATGTACGTTTTTTACTCCTAGCGTTGACAAAATAATTCGCCAAAGCTGTTAGTAAGATTTTACAAACATCAAGTAAGAAGTCTTTCATGGTTGGCACCCCCTTTCCGCTTTAAAATACGGATCGGTGCAGGATGAACCACTAGCCCCATGCGTGAGTACCTCTTTCATTTTATCGGTTATTTCATCATTTATCAATCAAAATTTTCAACTTTCGTCAAGCAAGATTTAACTTGAAAGTGCCACACATGGCAGTTGTCAAGGTCACAAAGTGCCGAAGGGTAACCTTGATAACGATAGCATTAAACAGACTTAAAAACAGGTCATAAAGGACACTTTTATCCTTTATGACCTTGCCAACCATTAGTCAATCCTAAGTTATCAACTTACTTCTAAGCAACCCACTAATTTTAGAATTTATCTAAAAAAGCCTCACTTTATTCATCTATATTTTTATCACTGAACCCAAATTCTTCCTCAAACTCCTCCCAATATTCATCAGGATTTTCTTTTTTCTTAAATTCTTCTAGTGATTTAGCACGTGCTATTTTAGCTTCAGCAACATGCTCATCCACATTTGATAAACGCTCTTCAAGTTGATTAACAATATATTCATGTACTAGAGATTTTAATTTCTCATCAAAGTGCCAGTGGTGATATTTCACAACTTTCTCGCGAGACATCTCGGCTGATTTATCAAATTTATGTTTATCCTGCATCATACTGAAAGCAAATGTTACTCCATGAAGTTTAGTAAAGTATGATATTTTGTATTGAAAATTAATTTCATCTTGTACAAGTGAATCAATTTTCTCTAACACGGATTTTTCCTTATCCCAAAGTAAATCATTAGGTGTTAAATCTAACGACTTTAGAAGTAATTCTAATTTATCGCTTGGTGGAAATGCGATTCCGTTTTCATATTTATAAACCGTTTGTGGAGACACACCAATCATTTCGGCTAAATCTTTTTGTGTCCACATCTGCAATTTTCTAAATTTCTTTAAATTTTTTGAAAACACATCATTGATACTCATTTATATCCCTCATTATTCATAAATAACCTTTTAGTATTATTATTTAATCAAAATTAAATGAATTATAATATTTTTACGACATTTTAGTATTGACTAAATTATTAAGGTGATATACCATTGATTTGTAAGGTTTTTATAGTCTTATTAAGTTATTTTGTTCTTTGAAAATTAAATAAGGAGGTGTTATTCATGAAAAACACACTAACAAAGTCAGATTTATTATCACTAGGATATGGTCCGTCATTTTCAAGTGACATTATCAGACAAGCTAAATGTCTCATGGTACAGCAAGGCTATGCTTATTACTCAAGCCGTCGTCTTGGACGTGTACCAACTCATGCAGTTGAAGCAGTTTTAGGTTATAAAATTGAACTGGCTCATGAGCAATTGCAAGTAACTTCTTAAACTCCCTATTAGGCATTATACACTTTTTTATATTTTTTAACTATGTTTCTGTATCAGTCATAGCTAAAATTGCTTTCGTGCTAAATCACTACCCTGTCAGACTTGTCACAGCACACCTATCGACCGTGGCATTTGCGCTGGAAGCGCAAGAATGCCAGTGGAGCGATAAGGGCGCTAGGTGTGCCAACGGAGCCGACAGGCGAAGTTGAGAAAGTGAGCGAAGCGAATTTCTTCTATTAGACTTGATATATAGTACAACATCTAGCCGCAAAATGATATAAAAAATAGTGAATAACGCTAGTAATAATCAGAGGTTACAGCAAATTGTTAACTTGAAAAAATGAACTGGTGAGGAGGTGTAAAATTTGTATAATGTCAAAAAGATCGATTCAAAATTATTTGATGAATATTGGGTAAGCAATAAACCAATACGGACTGGCTCTAAAGTAATGCAAAAGCAAGATAAGCCTAGAAGATTTGAGCAACTCTCATGTGATGAAAAATATCAGTCTATGCTTAGAAAAGAAAAGCATTACAAAAATCAAAGACGTTATATATCGAGATTGATAAGCGTGAATTATGAAGAACAAACAAAGTTTTTAACGCTTACCTTTAAAGAAAATATAACAGATGTCGAAATTACCAATCCACTTTTTAATCAATTTACCAAAAGATTAAGGCGGTATTTAGATAAACAGCATAGTGGAGTTGAACTAAAGTATATTGCTGTGTGGGAAAGACAGAAACGAGGCGCTATTCATTATCATTTAGTTTTATTCAGCTTTCCATATACGCAAAAGAAAAAGTTGCAAGAAATTTGGGGACACGGTTTCGTTCAAGTGAATCAAGTAGATCACGAAAATCCTCATGCAATTGGTAATTATATATCAAAGTATATAGCAAAAGAGTTCAACCTTTGGGAAGCTTCACAAAATGCTATACATGGAATGAAAAATAAAAAACGTTTTTTCAAAAGCGAAAGCCTAAAGCTACCTATCACAGAAACATCTTTTGTTAAAAATATTGATGTTCTAAGAGAAACGCTTGAAAGTTACCCAGGAGTTTTCTTCAAGGAATACGATAGTAGTTTTCCTGATGGTGATAAACGAGTAGAAAGAACAACATTTTACTTCAACATTCCAAAAGAAAAAAAGCTGAACACAGAATCAGAAGTAAAAGTAAAAGCTACTCCCAAGACTATGACAGCCCCTGACAAGGTAATTATAGCATAGGATAAATAAAAAATATAAGAGAAGGTTTGTTCCCCTCAGCAAAGGACAAACAAACCTTCAAGAATGACGTTTCCGTCTATGATATTTTATCATAGCTGGGGATCTTATTCAATCATTTGAAAAGGAGATCAAAAGCAATGAATATTAATGATGATTTGTTACAGGCAGAGATTTACCGATTAAATGTTTTACATAACCTATTAGATTTTTTGAATATGGTGATTACATCAGAAGAAATCAACAAAGAGAATATTGCAAATGATATTATCAATGTCATTGAGCGTAGTTGCCTAGAAGAACGGTTTCTTTATCATAGTGCTATTCAATAAAATATTTGAAAAGCGAAAACTGTGGTCGATCTAATCAATAAGGAGAATTTGAAGCCTTAACTGTTTTAAATAATTAAGAAAAATCTCTTAAAATTCTATAAAAAGGAAATTTACAAATGAAAATAACAAAATATAAGGATGGGTCATATCAGCTTGATATTAGCCTAGGGTTTAATTCCATAACAGGAAAAAGACAGCGGAAGCGAAAAAGCGGATTCAAAACAATCAAAGAAGCTGAAATTGCTGGCCTAGAACTTCGTAATCAACAAGAAAGAAATATCCTAGTACAAAACAGTAAAGTTGACTTTAAATCGCTTAGAGTACAGTATTTTGAGAGCATCAGACATACCAAAAAGCAAATTTATTTGATTAACCAAAAATATTCATTTGACAAGCATGTATTCCCCTACTTTAAAGATGCTAACATCAAAAAATTAAAAACTAAAGATATTGTGGAATTTCAAGCATATTTGATTGACAAAAGGCTATCCAATAATACGATTAATAAACTTATTATTAACCTTAATCAAGTTTTTAAATTAGCAGTTAAGAATCGACTTATTGCAACTAATCCAGTTGAAGATGTACCAATGTTGAGAGTCGAAAAGCAAAAAATGAAATTCTGGACAATAAATGAATTTCAGCAGTTTTACGAACTGATACAAGATGATGAGTTAGTCTTGAAAGTATTCTTTCAAACCGCATACTATACAGGTGCTAGAGTAGGTGAATTATGCGCCCTACAGTGGCAAGACATTGATTTTAGTAAGAAAACAATATCCATTACTAAGACCATGCATAAAAAGAAAGGTGGCACATTCTTAGATACACCTAAGACAAGAAGTTCCATTAGAAAAATAGCAATTCATCATGAGTTAATCCTAACACTTAAAGAATGGCGCAAAGAGCAAAAAAGAACTATCGCAGTAAATAATGATACGTTTGTTTTTCAGTACAAAGATATTCCACCTGTGAGAGATAATTTCAGTAAGAGGATTAAACCTATTTGTCAAAGAGGAGAAATTGAACCAATTAGAATGCACGATTTTCGACATTCTCATGTTGCACTTCTAATTGAATTAGGTGAAGATATGTTGATTGTTAAAGAAAGATTAGGTCATTCAAGCATTACTACTACAATTGATGTATATGGACATTTATTCCCTACAAGGCAGGAGCAATTAGCAAGCAAACTAGATAGCGTACTGAAAAAAAGTGGTCAATGAGTGGTCAATAAGGCTATTAAATTTTAAAAAATAAACATAAATAAAGAGTAGTAGAAACTCAGCTTGAGCCTGTGCTACTCTTTATTTATACCAGTGGCCGGGGTCGAACCGGCACTCCGTGAGGAACACGAGTTTGAGTCGTGCGCGTCTGCCAATTCCGCCACACTGGCACGTTAAGTTAAAATTGGAGGTGGCAACCGGATTTGAACCGGTGATAAAGGTGTTGCAGACCTTGGCCTTACCACTTGGCGATGCCACCGTATTTTTTATCAAATAAGTAGAAAAGCGGAAGACGGGATTCGAACCCGCGACCCCCACCTTGGCAAGGTGGTGTTCTACCACTGAACTACTTCCGCAATTATTGTCAGTATTATGGCAGGGGTAGTAGGAATTGAACCCACACCAAAGGTTTTGGAGACCTTCGTTCTACCTTTAAACTATACCCCTATATATATGAAATATTTCTCGCTAAAGTACCTCAAAATTAAAATGGTGGAGGGGGGCGGATTCGAACCGCCGAACCCAAGGGAACGGAGTTACAGTCCGTCGCGTTTAGCCACTTCGCTACCCCTCCAGCTTATTCATTTGTAATCAGGCTTTGTTTGAGCGTAAATTGCCGCTCCACTGCCTTGTATTACAATGCCGGCGAAAGGACTTGAACCCTCAACCTACTGATTACAAGTCAGTTGCTCTACCAGTTGAGCTACACCGGCACGATATAACCCGCGCCTCTTAATTAAAATGGTGGCTCGGGACGGAATCGAACCGCCGACACATGGATTTTCAGTCCATTGCTCTACCGACTGAGCTACCGAG
>Ga0131853_10002331_pt1 | contig 34008 bp, 21 predicted proteins | sample TergutLab28metaG_FD_92764 | JGI IMG/M metagenome (GOLD analysis project Ga0131853, IMG submission 92764) | Labiotermes labralis P1 segment gut microbial communities from Petit-Saut dam, French Guiana - Lab288 P1 (version 2) (version 2) | ecosystem: Host-associated > Arthropoda: Insects >... | reverse complement strand
TACTTTAGATGCCGGACTGCTGGCTAGAAGTCAGTACTTGGAAGGTCCTGCGACCGGCCATCTCGACACAGGTTTTTCTTGGTTTCCTTGTGTCTATAAGCAAATGCTGAGATGGTTCCCAAGACTCCAAGTTGCCACTACATGCTTCTCATGTAGCCCTCCCGACTTAAACCTAGTAGTAACCAATTTCATGTTTTGTTTACATTTAAAATAACCACTGCCACCGGGTAACAACCCAATTGCGGTAAATAAATAAATAAATAATAATACTTAACATCTGAGAGCAATCAAAAACTGCAGCTGCAGTGTCTTCTTCAGGAATAGCAGCAACATTGCTTCAAGGTGATCACATAGCCCATTCCACAGTGAAAAACCCTCTGTGTAAAATTATGAGAGGAACAGGACAAGCAAGGGTTTTACATGAGCATAAGGCCACTGTGTGGTATGAGTGTACAATGTCCCACAGTCGACAGGACCCTTGAACATATATGGAAAAACAAGACACTAATAGGCAGAGTTGTTAAAATTGCAGGTGATTTTGGTCAGACATTATCTGTTGAACTAAGGGATAAAATGTCTGATGAACTTAATGCATACCCACAAAATTCAACTTTATGGAAGGCTATACAAAAACTGAAACTTACAAGCAATATGAAGGTGATACTGCATAGTGATATATCTGCTGGGTTAATCTGCACAAATGTACTCAGTCTTGGTAAAGAAAAACTAAGCTAAGCCACCCAATGGCATTATCAAACTTTAAAACACCCTTTACCATACTGCAACAAGAACAGAGGAAATTGAAAGAGAGTGTTTTCCCAAACATACACTCATCATTTCATGGTCCACACATGGCTTCATAAGCCAGCCACTCTTGCATCCCAAAATTCAAATGTGAATACCATCAATCTTCAGATTCAAGATTTACTACCAGGAAATTTTTAGCAGATAAAGTTCAAGATGTTTATAAAGCATTGTAATATCCTACCAAGTTCCTCAACTCACTTTCACCCCTTGGAATGCCTTCACATAAACTGAATTAATTTCTCCAGTCATGTCATTAAGGCATTTGGATGAACCAAGACGGTGTAAAAGAATAAAGTAAGCAATCAAAACAGTGACACCATATGTCGTTTAAGCAACAATATTATCTGGCTGTGCAAAAGGGGAGGATGTATTTAATCCCAAATACCAATAATTCCTGGTGATGTATCACTTCTATTTAGATTACATTTTCCACTCAGCCTTCCATTTGCTATGGTCATGCAAAAAACACACAAGTGCAATTCCTTTAAGGTGCAGTTGTTGACCTGACTGTTTTTTTCATGGACTATTACATGTACTGTGTACCGAGTTGTAAGTACAGAGTAATTGTACATAAGGGCCCCTTAGGACATACCAAAAGGCATTCCATTAAATGCAACCTGATCATAAATGTACGCTGACAATAAGCACAGTACAGGCCATCTTACAATAAAGGTACATAGTATACGGCTCTACTTTAATTTCTAAGATTATGCTTTTGGTTGTAAAGTCACAATGGCAAATGAATTTCAATAGCTGCATATGCATTAGATGTTGTCAGTGCAAACAATGTGATTTGATGCCATCCTGGACAAAGACTGGGCACACAGATTTATACATGCATATGCCACACATTTTGAAGTGTCTATGGAATCTTGAGGAAAGAGTCTGCCTTCAAGTGTGCATTATTTAGAAAACTAATGTATTTCTAGTGCAAAATTAAATTTAAACTAAACTGAAAAATTATGATTTTTATTTTTTCCACTTCATGTAATACTGCTTTAATAAAGAGCACAATGGGAAGGTTATAATTATAATTAATCCTCTTTATGTGTCAAGCTTATATGAATGAACTACCGTCGCCAAAGTGATCAAGTATGTCAACTTACGAATGAAAAAATTCAACTCGAGTTAATTAACCACCTCCCTATTCAAAAAATTAATTTTATTCAGGAAACATTTATAACTGGAGCACATGTTTCTGCTACTCCTCTCTGCACTACATCCATCAATAAAAAACAAAATGTTGCATCTCTTAACATAATTAACTGCTGCAATATACTGTCCTTTGTTGATTACAAGAACCGTCTGTCATCTTAGGTTCTGCAATGCTAGGAACCTTTCAATGACGCCATCAGTGCACTGTACCGACCTTTAATTCCTCATGCGCTACTGGCCTTGGTATACTGTACACTGTATAACTGTGAATAAATTTAAAGGTACTACAAATTTAAAAACTTTTTGTCCTGGGCAGTAAGTGGAATTTAAACCCCAGAGTCACTAAGCAGTTAATTTGATTTCCATGAAATACTCATCATTAATTAATACTGTAATACCTGGAATATGTGTGAACACTTTTTGCTGAATTATCCTTCCACAGCCTCTAAATCCATAATCAGAGTCTGTTCAATATTCATCTCTTAATGAAGCGGAGAAACAGTTGTAATAATCGACACATATCACTATGACTGAGAAAAGTAATATCAATAAACAGGAGATCAAGCAACATGTCCGGCATGATGCTTCCATTCTTAAACAGACAGGTACATGAATTTCTACATTCAGCACCTGGCTTAATCGTACTTTTCTTCTGTAAAGTAAATATTGTTTTAGCATTAGATGAATTACACTCCACAAATTATTCTATTGTTACAGAGTTAAAAGGCAAACTAAATTAATTTGCATGAGTCAATATTGTTATCAAAGTATTCTAACAGCCTAATATGAATAAATTTGGCTATTGTGATCAACATGAGATGGACTGTAAGAGAACAGAATTGAATTTATTTACAATACATAGATCCTTCTTTGGGTTATGCCAAAAATAAAAAATCTGCCATAATAGTGTGAATTTCAATGTGGAACCTGTGACAGTGGCTGCATTATCCAACCATGTGACTCATCCCAGTAGTTTTATCTCCATGCATGTGCTTGCATAGAACTTCTGTACACTTCATATCTTTGGAACAAGCCAGGCACAGAAGTTGTGCACAACCAACTTAAGTTGTTCTTGATGTTCATAAATACAAAATATAGTGTGACATAAATTGCTGTCACTGTCATTGTTTGTGAATATCGGCTACAGAGTAATAAAGAGGGGTTTACTGTGGAAACCAACATATGGAAGAAATTATAAAAAAAAGTGTTGTAACAAATTTCCTGGTGTTCCAATTCCAACCCATATATACATTCATGTAAATCTTTTTTGTTGTGAGAGTATAGTTCTGCACCTGGTTTTTGAAGTAGCATATAGTGGTGATGACAATGGATACTAACTTATTTTGCACATCAGGTTGCTTTTATGGTCACATAAATAATCAAAATAACAAATATTAGTCAACTGATAATTTCACACTAACATGCAGGGTACTGTCATGTGACACTGCAGTTCAAGTATGGTGTGCTTTCAGTATGACAAGAATAACTGCATCCATCTTTGCAGATACAATACATTCAGAAGGACACAGTGGAAAAACACTCAAACTCTATTTTTTTTAGTGAAGGTGAGAATTATCTCCAGATATTGTAACTATAATTAAAGTACACAGTTTGGGATAGCTTGGGAATGTTGTAAGAAAGGATACTGGAAGGCAAACCAGGAGGATGGAGGACAAAGGGAAGTCCTTGGCAAACGTGGATGGATGATGCTGAATCAGACCCCAGGAATATGGGTGAAAAGGATGGGGAACACAAGCTTTGGACAAAACAGAATGGGCACCAGTTCTGGAAGAAGCCAAGGCCAAATTGAAAGAGCCATAATGCTAAGGAAGAAGGTGATGATGAGCAGAACAAGTATGGGTTCTTCCAGTAATATGATTCAACCACCCATTCAACAGAAAATTCAGTGACCACCTTACATAATATTTTTGAACAAATACTTCATTAGCCACTCCTTGTGATGTATTCATTTACTCAATTTAATGGTTTGTGACTATTATCTGTGAGGGTGCTTGAAAGGCAACGTTTATAAAAACAAAAAAAAAACACACAAAGAGGATGACTGCAAAGAGGTTATCTGGCATGCAAACTCCAGAAGAGAACTTAAAAAAGTTTTTAGTAATAAATCCACGAGCTCTCAAGCATCCCTAAGAGTATCAGAAGGTCCTTCGTAACACCTGCTTTAACATGCAGTAAGTTATATTACATAACACAGATTGTTAATGTACATCCTACTGTACAAATGGGTTCTGCTTCAAGCTATATATCCTATGCAAATGAAAAACTTAATTCACTTACGCAGTGAAATAACTACTTGACACAATTACAAATATAAATCCATAGGTGTAACAGTCCATTTATTGCCACCGCATAACATAACACAAAACCCCAGTACCAGTGCCTAACATGCGTGTAACTAATTATCGAAACTGTTTACAAATCCCATTATGGTTAAACTTACAGTACTACATACATCAACATCCGACCTAATCTTAATAAATATTTTGCACATGTCATTATACGGCTCAATTTTCTCCTCAAGCATACTCATCAACAGAGCAGAAGACACTTTCAATACGGCGCTGGATAGCGTCACACCACAATTTAAACTTTTAAATGTACATGCAATATTACTGAATAACTTCAAACGTGTACCTATATGGATTCTGTTTAGAATTCCAAGGGTAAAACCTCACTCCTATGCACGATACCGTATGTGTCAGACGTCAAGTTCACTCGTAGTTCGTAATCCCCTGTCCGTTTCTTTGCCGCCAATCATAGCATGCGACCATGCAACGTTTTATACTTATTAGGTTTACTGCCTGAGCGCTCGAAGCAGAAAACAGGTTAGCCAACATTATATGTAAATGAGGAATGGGTAATAACGAAACAAATTACTAGTCTAAATACATACGCCGAATGGGTTAAAATATAATATGCAGTACTTTATATGTTAAACAAAAACATTTAGTGACTTTACTGGACTATAAGATGCAAACAGATTTTATCTCATGTTCGACACTGGAGTCCTAAAAGTACGGTCGAGTGTAATACTCTCGGCTGGAGGGATAAATTTCGTTTCCTAAAGAAACTGGCAGCTGCGTATTTATATGTTGATGTGCGATGTTGACATTCATGTAGTATCCTGAACGCTGTAATGAACTCAGTCAATTGATAAATTCTCCCAATAAAATGTTGATGAAACCGGATGTAGTCGCCATTTTTGTAACGTTTGTATGATTCGTCAGAAGGGAAGGGAATTGTCATCATTTGTGTGTAATTTATATTGTTAGCGATTTACAGCTTGCAGTATTTTGTGTACTGGTTGAGTCAGTTACTGCAATACGAAGTGCTAGTTACCAGAGGTAAATATTGTCGATATATATTTCACGAATCTTAGTTCTTGTTAAGCTGAAGTCGTCGTCTTTGGTTATGGAATACTCAAGACCATATTCGTTATTGCGTATAAGCAGTTGTAACAGAAGAGGCAGCGATTTTTGTTCTATAATATGTACAGGCGCTATAAAATAATTACATTCTGCATACTGTAAAGTTGCGTGTTACTAGCTCCATATCTTAAGAGTAGGCTGGAGGCCTACTTATGAATGGCATTGAAAATACGAGGGTGACATGTTGTAAGAATGGGCTGGAGGCCCACTAATGAATGGCGTTGAAAATACGTCAGTGACATATGTTGTGAACACAACGTTAATACGCCACTTATATTGCTGTATAGTTAAAGAAAGGCACAAAAAAGTTTGACAGTATTTTTTTTTCAGTAAGGCAACCTGTTATATGACCCAAATAATAGATGAAAGTGACGCACTAGGCACTACAGAAATACCATATTCTCCTGCGGGGGTTACTTTTATTACTATTTAAACATTTGTATTGAAATGCCATTTGCCATTAATGTATAATTTCCGGAATATTACAAAGGTGTGCAGTATTTCTAACTGGGGAAGGAGAATGCACATTCAGAAGAATGTTTCGTAGTTGTACTCTACACATTTTTCACAGCTAGCCATATAAATCCACCTGGCAGTCCATGAAGGCTCTTAAAAAACAAAGTAATGTCTCAACACAGTACCAATCCACCAAAGTGAGTTGAAATGACCATATACCACAGTTGTCATTCTTTGAGCCACATAGCACAATCCTAGCAAGTTTTGTGATTTATTTACTTATGACAATAAAGTAAACAATGTGTTAAACATAAAATTGATAATATGCTAAACACAAAACTGATTTCCATGTTTATCTTGATCCATGTGCCTTACGTAATTACTGATTATTTCAAAGTGGAACAGCACTACTAATAAATCTGATTGCTGTTCCTGAAACCTGGTGGAAAACAGATAAAAAAAGTGTTGTTGTCAAGTTAAAAATGCCAAGTTTATATGCAATAATTTTTGTTGTATGTGCAATTCTTATATTTTTATTTTTTATTAATATCGTATTGTTTTAAAAAAAGTTAATTTTGTTATCAATATCTTTTTCATATTATGTCACATTACAGTTTTTTGTTGTGAAGAGAGATAGAAAATACAAGTAATGTACCTTCCACTTTTTATTTTCTCATTACTAGTATACAATTACAGTAACTTTGTGATTAGTCTGTTGGTGAATTGTTAGATTATAATTAAGTCTGTGACCTGTACATACAGCTCTGATGGGAGAAGCAGGCAGTACTTACAGAGTGTTGGAGTAAAACCACTTTAATAAGTCCATTAAGAAACAGATAAGGAAGAAATATTGGGATTTATCCAAAGGAGATGGAGTTTGCTAACAATGACTGAATTTAACTAAATTACATTGTGATTGAAGAGGGGAATATGTAACTTATGTGGCATTTTTTAATTCTTTCCCGTCCTCTCCATTGTGTTTGCTATCACAGTGTTGTGCAAAATATCACATATTCCCTTTAAAATTAACAGCTCCTTTGTACAGATTGCTAGAGGTATATCAAAGAATGTGAGGGCTATAGCCTGAATATACAACATGAAGTCATAAGATAGTGGTATATTTGTAAAGTTGGTGGCAAAAGGCTTCACAGTGGACCTGTATGGGAAAACTGCAATCTTGTAAGTCTTCCAACAAAAACATAACATTGCACATCGTGAACATAACAGTCCCTTGTATCGACAGTTAAAATTTCAGTGATAAGTCACTGACTGTCTCCGTTGGCTTTGAATTACTGTGATGAAAAAGTGCTCCCCCTGTGTCTAACCATTGAAAGGGTGGTTTTTGTATGTGTGTGTGTGTGTGTGATCACAGGACCATGATCCAGATTTTGAACAGGTATTTTGGTTTTGGCAAGTGATCAGAGTTGCAAACTGCATGTTGTTAGTAAAGGGGTAGTGTTGTTAGTATGAGTGCTGTTCACACAGCTACATGTTCAGCAAGCACCAAGGATGGAGAATACTACATAATTATGAGCTTCATGGTTTGTGCTTTGCATCAAATAGTAGTAGGGTAATAAAACCAAGGGGGATGATATGAGTAGGGTTTGTAGTACATATGTAGAAGGTAAATGCATAGAAAATTTTAGCCTGGTGGCCAGATCTGAAGAGCCTGTTTGGGAGACCTATACAGGGATAAGATGCTAAATACTAAGTGGAGCTTAAAAGTATGGGATGTGAGTATGTGAACTGGATTCATCTGGTTTAGTATAGGGACCAGTGGCAGGAACTTGTGAACTAGTAATGAAGGTAACATACAGGTGGGGAATTTTAGACCAGCAGCTTAACCTTTACCTTCTGTAGAAAAATTCTGCCAAAGGAGGTTTGTTTAGTGAAAGCACAACCCCACAGCTAATGCTTCTGATATTTTCTTAGACATGTGTTATTACAACGTGAAAGGAAGCACACAATCTTCATATCATAAAAATTAATAGAGCTTCTGCTACGATTGAGTGGAGATACACCTCTACTCTTCCAGACATCTTCTTGACATGCACAGATACAGCTTTACAGTGTGTCTGTCAGGTTGCCAAAGAAATACAGGCAGGTCTTGTTTTATGCCAAGGGTTGCGTTCCTGAGAAACAGCAAGCAAATTGGATACAAAACTCCCATTTCAAACGGTATATTTCCTGGAGGTTAGGGGATTGACAACCTCATCCCATATAGTGTATGATTATACCATTAGTGGACGTATTTGTTTGTCGAAGTCCAAGGTTCTGTATGTTTCATAGCATGCTGTTTGTTTTATGGTGAAGGATTTAAGAACCCAACCCCAAATTGAAGGATTGCCGCTTGTTTTCTGTTCACGAGTGCCTATTCAATCAGTACCCAGTGTAGACGTTTGTAAACTTTGATGTTTGGGATTATGACATTTCATGGCCACCTATTTTAATACCATTGTTTCAGCCTTTTATGATTAGTTTTGATGAAATGGGATGAGTCCATAAGACTGGTAAGTTGGCTTGTCCTACTCTCATGATGCTGTGCAAATTAATTTCAAGATAAGTCTTTCATTAGGTGAGGTTGATTGCTTTCCTGCTTTATGGACAAGACTCTCCTTCAGTTATGTATTTTAAGCATCCAAAAAGTGTTGGTGTCTTTTTTAGTATACACCTCCATGCTATTTATGCCTGTTGAGCTTATTCTGTATTTTTATTACTGGTATTCCTAAGTTCTTGGGGACAAAAGGGGTGTTCTGCGTTTTAAGTGCATTCTGACTTTTATGATGGTTTTATCTCTCACAGTTTTTCATAAACCTCAATGCCCTGCTATATATCCTTTCCCAGCACCTGATCCATTTTAATTTAGTGTGTCTCAGGGTGTGAAGGTGTGGATTGGATTCAACACACTTTATGAACACTTTGAAAGAACCAAGTGGTTTCAAAAAGTTGGTGAATTTCATGACTAGATGAGCATTTGTTATCTTCTGAAGAAGAGCTTTCTTGCATGGGGTTAGTGTTATCTTTCTTTTTAGTGGTTTGGAAAATTGTGCGTTTAAAGTACTGTATGATTATATTACAGGAAGTTATTTAGAAATAGATGTAGGTTAATTAAATGAAAGGCATTGTGTATATTTACTCTTTCAGGCCTCATACATGCCTGTTGGGGTTCACATCCAACATGCAAACTGACCTTGCTGCCAAGGTAAAAAATATAGTAATGCAGTAGCCAACTGAAGGGAATAGGTCTGCTTAAAGGGCTAGTATTTTCTCAGCTGTTTAAGTTATTTCCCTATCATGTAAACTTAGGTCTTTGAAGTGGTCTCTTGTTTTCAGATTATCTCGGCAAAACTTTGTGACATGCATTTCTCTTGTTTCCCACGCATGCCACGTGTCCCTAGTACCTCATTGCAGTCCACTCAACCTGATCATCCTTATGTTTGGCAGACAATGTGAAACTGTTTATTTGTTGTCATTTGGTGATTCCTGTTGTCCCTTCACCTTATCTCCAAATATTCTCTCTTGCACTCTTATTCTCATATATCCTCCATCTTTGTTGTACCTGGGAGAATGTTCACACGAATGCAGGACAGCGAGTAAACTTATGGTCTTAACCCCTTTGTGCTGAATGCTGTGTATATGTAACATACATCGTGATGCTTAGAACACTGAACGTCATATAAACATATCTCCTCTTATGCAGCTGAATTAATGCTGGGGGCATTTAAATTCCAGTCTTATGTGTTTCACTACTGGCATTTAGGTATGGTGCCAAAGGGTTAATATTAGCATTTTTTCATAGCAGATAGGAAGATGCAGGATTCTGAGTGGAAAAGCATGGTAGAATTCCTGAATTTCTTCTGGTGTTTAGTTTTTAAATGATGCAATTATGATTTTTAGTGTAATTTCCATGTATTTAAATTTTGCTGAATTAAAACAATTTTTAAAAAATCTTTATGTTATAATTGTGTATTCTGTTGATGAGACATGTACATATGCTGATCTTACTCAGCATCAGCCTCCATTCTGGTGTTGCAAACGAGTAATATCAGCATAGACCAGAAGATGATGTGTATCAGTGTATTTCAGTCCCTCATAATTTTCTTGGACATTCATAATGGCATATTTAGAGCAGTGGTTGATGAAACATCTTGTTTCAGACAATTTTGAATAGGGAAGAACAGTCGTATGTTTGTATGATCTTTATAGGTTTCATTCCAATTGGCTTACATGAGTACGAAACTCTGAGAAGGTTCTGGAGTGTTTCCTCCTAACTGAGGGGTGCCATTTTTAATGGTATGACTTGTGACTGTTTCTTTATGTACAAGGGGAAGTCAGAAAGTAAGGTTCCCTATTTTATTGCCACCAAATAACTTTACATAGTGAGATGCCTCTTTATTCACTTATTACACTTCACTTATTTTTCCACTTAGTCACCTTCTCTGTTTAGGCACTTGTCAAGGCGGGAAATCCATTTCTCAAAATCCTGTCGATAGAAGGTGGGATCCAGACCACGCAGCCATGTTTGCATCTCATGCTTTACATCATCATGTGATTTGAATCGCTTGGCACGAAGATGTTTTTTCATGCTGGGGAAGAGATGAAAGCCAGAAGGTGCCAGATCTGGGCTGTGGGGCGGGTGCTCAAGAATTTCCCAGCCCCATAGTGCAAAAGATTCACTGTCCCATGAGCTGTATGCAGTAGGGCATTGTCATGCAACAACAGCAATCTCTTGTCTGACATCTGAGGCCTCTTGCGTTGAACAGCTCTCTTAAGTTTTTTGAGAGTGGCCTGATAAGCAGGAGAAAAGTGCAGCAGAAGCACACCATGCATGTCCCAAAACACAGTTGCCATCAGTTTCCCAGACCTGGTTGATGTCTTGAATTTTTGATGGTGGGAGACACTGGATGTTTCCATGCCATGGATTGTGCTTTTGTCTCAGGATAGTACTGGTGCACCCAAATTTCATCCCCAGTAATGATTTGCTCCAAGAAATCCTCACCATGATCATTAAAGCGGAGTAGATGAGTGAGGGATGCACTCATATGGCTTTTCTTATGGTTCTCTGTTAGTTGTTGTCAAGGGACCCACCTGCTTCACACTTTTCTGTACCCTAAATATTCCTGAACAATGACCCAGATTGTGCCATGTGAAAGATTAAACTGTTCTTCCAACTTTTTAAGCAACACTCGGCGATTAGCACGCACAGTCTCTTCAGTTGCAGGGACAAGATCTGTTGATGTGGAAGGACACCTGCTCCTTTGTTCATCTGTCACACGCAACAGCCACTAAATTCCCAACACCATTTTCGCACATGCTGCACGGTTATCACATTTGAGCCATAAACTGCTTGAATTTCACGGTGAATTTCAATTGGAGCTGTCCCTTTTGCCCACAAATACCAAATAACTGATCGCACCTCTTCTTGTTTCCATACACACACACACAGTACAGTACAGTACAGTACCCATTGCAGAACTGCATGTTCCACGAAAATTGCGGATTTAAGCTATGAAAGTGCTTCCATGTAGCAACCATTGTCTGAACTGTAAGTGAATAAAGAGGCAACTCACTATGTGAAGTTATTTGGTGGCAATAAAATAGGGAACCTTACTTTCTGACGACTTCCCCTAATTGTGTGTGTGATGTTTGTTTCTCCCACTGTGACATCAGTGGGAAGTAAACCATGCATCTTCCCAGTTGCAAATATTTCTAGAATATGTAAATTGTATCATCTTACCTTTCAGGGTTTAGATGTAGAGTTGAACAGCCAAACTTCACACATATGAGAAAGGAGAAAGAAAGTAATTGACATTCCTCTGAACCTAGTAACTTGGGGGATATTATGTGGGCTGCATCTTTATGAAAATGGTCATTGGTGTTTTGTTTTCACAGGTGTAAAACATACAGCATCCAACATTGATTCGTGTAACTGGTTGGAGAAGACTTAACTGTAAGTGTGGCAAGTTTTTGTGGTGGCCTTCCTTCTTTTCGACATGTTTGAGTAGGTATGATAGAGCTGTTATCTTTACAACACATCACTCCTAGGAAACATGATACCTTATCTCAGTTTTCTGATAACGTTTTTCAGTCTCTTGTAATAATGGACTCTGTGAGACACTAGTCTCTGTTTTTGGTAAGACAATTGGTCTTTATTCTTCTTGTTATTATGGCCTTGTGGTGTGCCTGAAGTATTTATTGCATATGCCCTCATGGACTAGGGCTGAGTATTAGAGAGATATATTTTGCAGTGTTAGTGGTACAGCTATGGATGACAGGTATACCAATTAGTTAAGGTTCATAGTACCTGCAAAATCTGGGATCTGAGTTAAGTGCAAGGAGTTTTGATATGCTGTTGAATTGTAACAAAATTCTGAGAACACAGGAGAGCCTTGAAACATGCAGCACAGTTTTTAGGGAATTTGTTTTATGTTTATTATATTCCTGCATGGCTTTGCTTTGTGAATTTTGTAGTAACAGGGCTGTCCTTAGTGGAATACAAATATGTGTACTTGGATAAAGTTTGTGCTCAAGAGTTAGGGTGTAGAAAATATTTTTTAATCACTGACTTTTTTGTAATAATGCTGTTGAAATTAAAAGTAGAATCTACTTGCTGAATACTGTAGTTGTGAAACAGTCTTGCCCTTAACCCAATGTGTGAAAATTTCACAGTAGAAAGCGGGAAGTTGATTGACAGCAAAGAGAAAAAGGAACGTTGTTAATTCATTGCAGATTATTTAGCTTAATTTGGTATTGGCATCTGTGTAATAAGTTCAGCACTATTGGTAGTGGTGATGATAGTAGTAGTAGTAGTAGTAGTAGCAGTAACAGTAGCAGTAGTGGTGGTGGTGGTGGTGGTCGTAGTAGTATAGTAGTAGTAGTAGTAGTAGTAGTACGAGGAGGAGGATGGGGAGTATCAGCAGTGGTGGTCATGGAAAAGCACAATAGCACAATGGTGGTAGCAACCGTAATGATGGAATTATGGTTCGCATTGATCTGGTTTCTTGGATTGAATAGTAGTTACTGTTGTGGTAGTAAATGTCAATAAATTGTACATTATTCTGACATATTCTGAAAAACATATGAATCAGTTTTAGGTTGAAGAAATCCAACAAGATACAACTGTATGCAGATATTTATTTAGGGTTGTATTTGCATATAGTTGCATCTTGTTGGATTTCTTCAACCTAGAATTACGATGCACGGAACTACAAATATAAAAAAAATATGAATCAGTGTAATATAAATCCATTTATACATAGGCATATATTAGCATTGCATGCACAGACTGTCATATATTGCAGGAACACTTGTCGTAAGGTGTGTCAAGTGAGTACATGTAACTGTTTGCAAGTGTGACCCATTAATAGGGAACAGAACCAGAGACAAGGAAAATTGTAACATGTTACCATACCCCACTTTGTAAAGGTGTCTGATATTCAAGGTCTTAAAACAGTTAAGCACACATTTAATGTACTTCAGATTTAAGTAATGTTAATAGTGAACTTTACTAAAAAGTGTGAGATATTCTTAGTTAACGGTTTGTTTTCAGACCATATACATTTTAATGTTATGGAGTAGTATACACAGTACTTTCAGAAGTTTTAGAAAAGTTGTCTCTTATGTAATTTTTGGTGTGTGGATAATACTGAAATGGAGGTTAAAGAAATAAAATATTTTGGTCTGTGGACTCAAGTCATGGCATGGAATAGGGTCTAGTTCCAGGCTGTAGTGAATGTGGTAATGAACATCCAGCTTACATGAAAAGTAGGTAACTCCTCTACCAGCTTAAAGAAATAAAATATTTTGGTCTGTGGATTGAAGTCATGGCACAGAATAGGGTGTGGTTCCAGACTATAATGAGCATGGTAACGAACGTTCACCTTTCATAAAAAGTAGGGAATTCACGTACCAGCTCCGCATCTGTTATCTTCTCAAGAAGGATCCTACTTCATGGTGTTCGTTAGGCCCTAATTAGTTTTCATGATATAGCTATTTTTTAATTTGTATGTATCTTATAAAGTGTGTGTTATTTTTATCCAGTATCACAAATCAACACTGCAGGTGCTGGAATTACAGTTGGAAATTGCATGCTTATAACAGTCACATCTGCAGTGTGATGACCAAGTATATGTCATGATTTCCTTATTTTTGTGACAGATGTGGAAGCAGAAGGAAGATATGCAAGTCAACGTGGCGGGCTTAAGAAGAAATATTAAGAACCTTGCGCACAATTACTCGGATGCGCAGGTAAAAGTTCGTGAAGCAACTAGCAATGATCCATGGGGGCCAAGCAGTACCCTTATGTCAGAGATTGCTGACCTAACCTACAATGTAGTTGCCTTCACTGAGATTATGCAGATGATATGGAAACGGCTGAATGACAATGGACGTAATTGGCGGCATGTTTACAAAGCCCTTGTTCTTCTAGAGTACCTCATTAAAACAGGTTCAGAAAAGGTGAGTAGTTTGAAAGTTTCAGATTTTTAAAATCCTATGACATATGAACTTATTGAGGTGACAAAATAGATTGTGCTGTTGTGACCAGTGTTTATGAGGTTCTATGACAGTGTTATCATTGACATTGTCCATTATTTGAAGTTTATTTTATGTATACAGCATTTGTCTCATTAAAACTAATGAAGAAAGGTTGAGTAACATCGCATTTTAAACCTATCGTTTGGTCTCTTCTAACCCTTTCCTTGCCAGGGACAGTATAGGTTCTGCTAGACGAATCAAAGTCTTATGTGTCTGATAATGAGACTGCTTTACATTACCCTATAATAATGATTTTGCCTGTTATCTGAGATATTTTGTGTATGAGGATTTGAAAAATAATGTTGGCAGTACACATGGCATATTGTTCATTTCTATTGGTATCCATGCGGAATTACAAACCATTTCAGCCTGTGCAGTGACAATACATATATTTTTCCTTTCGGTTGTTATTCTTATGTGTTTTGATTTTATTCATTGACAGGTGGCAACATGCCTTTTCCCACTCTTGTCTTCTGGGTAGTGTGGAACAGTGAGTTGCCTTTGTATACCATACAGCATTCAGTAGTTTGCATAATGTAGAAGTACTTGAGTTTGTTGAAGGTGTGAATTTGTTGTTATATCTTGTATTTTACATGGACATTGACTTGGACTTTGCTTTAAATGTGAACAAGGATTTACAGACCCCTTTTTTGGCAGAGGAATGTGAGCTAATTATGAGGCATGTGTGACCTTTACCAGACCTAAATAAATAATGCGTGGTTGTATGGGATGGAATGGTATGAGCTGACTGGTTTCTCATGTACACAGGAGATAGTCTTGCCCATTGTGGGATGTTTTCTTTTGTGATGCATCTGATTCTTTTGGCGAGGTTCTTTCAGCTCTTTGTAGAGACTTAAATGACGAAGCTAAGGCTCAGTAAATGTTGTAGGTGTTCTGGACTTTCCCCATGGCCACTGTGGTGAAATGATTTTGATACTGGTCACATTCTGTGTTGAGATAGCAGACTTCATGATGGTGTTACTTTTGCTGTTTAGGGAGGCGACAGGAAACTCAGCATAATTCCTAGTGTGTGTTTCAGGATTTGTAACACTGTTACAAGATACTCAGCCTCTACTGGTATTTGTTGTGTTGTACACTACTTGGTCATGTACCGAAGTGATTTGATAAGGAACGCATGCTCTTGGATTGGTGGTCATCCTGCAGGTTGCTAATCATTCATTTTGTCCAACCATCGTGAAATGCTTACACCCACAGTGCACATATCCTAGATGTCAGAGTAAGACACTGTATGGTTCCTGTAGATTTTAACAACAATCCACACATTCTGCTGTTATATACCTCAATTTTTATCAAGGAGCATTAGTCCAACTTTGAAGCATGAGGTTGGAATGCTTTATTATGACAGCCTAACATGTTGGCTTGCACATGCATGTCTTTACAGGTGTGCAGGAATGTTAATGGGTTGTTATACCTGCCACCTGTGCTGGTACATGGAAACTCTGCATACAGCCACCTAGGTACAATTCATTTGTTGTCGCTGTTGTTTTTCCCAAATCTTGTATGGAGTTTGTTCTTCTTCTGTCAGGTGGTTACCATACAAAATTAATACTCTGAGGTTTCTAGGTCTGCACCTCTCATTAATAATAGGGAATATTGGAAAGAATTTTTCCATTATATTAACAACCCATATATAGAAGTAGATCAACTCCCAGAATGCTGTGTATATTGAACATTACAGGGAGTATTTTACATGTATGTCATGCCCCAGAGCATACAGCTGTCACCTGCATCATGTACAAGTCTGCATCAACTGGGAATTCAGAAGCTGCTTTTACCATGCATTTGAACTTAAAATGTGGTTTTAATTTTACCTGTTACTCAGTATATTTGGAATTTTATCCCTAGTGTGTACTTTTAATGTAATATTGTTAGGGTGATTAAACAAGACAGGCAATGTATATGTAATGTAATATTAAATTGCACTCATGTATCCAATGTTGCCATGGAAAAGCAGTGAGTATTAAAAGTGAGTTTGCATTCTTACCTTAGTTATCCGGCACGCAAATCACATCTTTTCTCTGCCGCACATCTGTGACCTGTCTGGCTGTAGCATATTTTTCCACATGACCTGATAAACAGCACGATTTTTGGAAAAAAGAATTTATTCTACTTGAAATGTGTGTTTCGATTTTCTCTGTAACTTCTCTGTGAAACTTGAATAAAGGTAGACCAACTTGATGACACTTGCTTTATTATGTCAGTTTACTGCTCAACATGTTTCAGATGTTAATACATCCATCTTCAGGAGCTTGTGACTAGTTGTTGCATTGTTTTGTAGGCTGTAATGATACATCCTACACAACAACGCAACAAGTAGTCGCAAGCTCCTGAAGATGGATGTATTAACATCTGAAACATGTTGAGCAGTAAATTGACATAATAAAGCGTCATCAAGTTGGTCTACCTTTATTCAAATATCAAGATGATGCACGGTCCAATATGCATAAGATTCTCTGTGAAACATTTCTCTTTGTAAGAAGAATTCAGCAAGATATTATCAAAAATGTATGTAGTTCTTCAAATAAAGTACCAATTATTCACATCAGATTTTAATCAGGCTTGAATTTTCTTGACATTTAAAAAACCTCAAATATCAAATTTTGTGAAAATGCATCCAGTGGGAGCCAAATTGTTCCATGAGGAGAGACAGATGGACACACACACATGACAAAACTAATAGTCATTTCCTGCATTTTTGTGAACATGTCTAATAAAAAAGGATTAGTGGGTGTGACATGTAGCTCATGTAGAAGAACTTTAGAGTGCATGTTAAATTTTGGTTGGGGAACTACAAAGGAAGAGTCACATTGAAAACGTGGTCATGGATGAGAATATAATATGAAAATGGTTCTTTGAGGAAATAGGGTGTGAAGGCAGGGACCGGATTGACGTGACTCAGGCTAGGAGCCTGTGGAGATCATTTGCTTCTTGAAATCAGAGAATTCTTGACTAGTATCACCTTGCCAAGGAAGACGTGTATTTTGAAGTTGGTGTTTTCACTAACATGTTTATACAAATTTAATGTTGTAATGATTGGTCTTATTTCAGGTTGCTCAGCAGTGTAGAGAAAACATCTTTGCAATCCAAACGCTAAAGGATTTTCAGCATTTTGACGAAGGCAAGGACCAGGGAATGAATGTACGTGAGAAGGCAAAACAGCTTGTATTACTGTTGAAGGATGATGAGCGCCTACGTAATGAAAGAGCACGTGCATTGAAAGCTAAGGAGCGTTTTGCCCAAGCAGCCTCTGGGTTTGGAAGTGAGGGAATGGTAAGTGAAGTACCAGAAATATAGAGTTCTTATGCATACAGTGTAATTGCATGCCTCAATCTAAAGATCAACTGACGAGTCCTTTATTTACTAGTATATCCTTGCAGAGCTCATTACATTGACATGCACTTTGTAATTTTACCAATGTATCTGATACTATGCTTGTTAAAAAATTGATGTTTGAAAGAGTTTTGAATGTACTAAAATTCTGAATAGGGTAATTCTTTATTATGATATTAATTTCTGCTTGTGAAGCACATGAAGTGACACTTGTCCAGACTGAAACCAGACATTAAAAGTGAAGTGCAGTAGGTTCCATAAAATTGCAAGAGCTATTTGTATCTGCCTTTTATTTTGCCTATCAGTTGTTGAATGAGTGGTGTTGTCAGTGTTTGTTAATGGGTTGGTGTTTGTTGAGTGCCCTGAATGTACTTAACTTCTAAATTAACCTGCATATCTCAGTGGTTTTATGTTTACATTTGCACCCCTCTTAGCTTGTCATTGCTGTAACCGATGCAGAACTTACATTTCTTGGCATTTATTTCTTGTGCTTTTCCATCATTATTACTAATTAGTGACAGACTGTATTATCATCTCATGTGTGTAGTTATTTGCATCCAAATTTGATTTGCTAGCTGATTAAGTTATTTATGTCAACATATTGCTAATCATTCATGAACAAGAATAGCTCAGTAAATAAAGTGACCAGCTCTAGGTTGAATGATTGGTTTAATTCCCGGCAGCGACAGATTTTGTTTCTCTTTACCATTTACTTCGATGAATTTTGGTCCCCCTTGACCCCTATCCAGTGGATACCATGGGCTCTCTCTCTAGACGTAAAGTGTAGAGAGCATGAAGATCATCACTCATCTCCATGTAATGTCTAGTGTAATGTTGCATGTACATTTCCTTTGTTGTTGTATTATAATCACATGTAGAAGATTCAAGTGTCTGAGGATATGATGCTGTGTTTATGGGTAAATAGAGTTATCCACAAAGTAAGTTCCGATGGGCTGTTAAAAAAAGCAAGAATATATTACAAACCATGTACATTGCCATTTGATGTATGTACCATACGTTACTTTTCGACATAATTTCCACGATTGTTGAGGCACTTGTCATAGAGTTGCACCAGTTTTTTAATCCCTTCATCGTAGAATGATGCCGCTTGTGATGCAAAGCACGTGCTAACAGCTTCTTTGACCTTGTTGTTGTCATGGAACTGCTGGCCAGTAAGGAAGGATATAAGATGCAGGAACACATGAAAATCGCTTGGTGCTAAGTCTGGGCTGTAAGGGGATGATTGAATTGTTCCCAGCCAAATGTTGTGATGAGATTTTGTATTGCACCGGCAGTGTGTGGGTGGTTGTTGTCATGAATCATCACAACACCCCATCTAAGCATACCACGTTGCTTATGCTGGATCGCACGATGCAGTTTTTGAAGTTTGTCGCAGTAGACACTTGCATTGATTGTGGAGCCTTGAGGCAAGAGGTCCACAAGCAGAACACATTTTCTGTCCCAAAACACTGTGCACATGATCTTCCGAGTTGAAGTGGTCTGATTGAATTTTGTCTTTGTTGGAAATGAAGTGTGCCTCCACTCCATGGACTGCTGCTTTGATTCAGGGGTTGCGTGCAACACCCATCTCTCGTCCCCTGTGACTACACGGCTCAAGAATTTATTGCCTTCCTCACTGTATCGTGTTGGAAAGTCCAAAGCACTGGCCTGCCATTTCAATGTGTGTTCTTCCATAAGCATCTTCGGCACCCGGCGTGCACACAATTTCCAGAACTTAAGTTTATCAGACACAATTTTGTGAAGAAGTGACCGTGAAATTTGAGGAAAATGCAGGGAAAGTGACGTAATGGTGAATCGTCTTTGCATTCAAGAAATGGATTACAGACAGCTTTTCATGTGCAGCGGGATTATCTATTTTCTTAAACATTATAAACACACAGCACGTTGTGTAAACACTGTTCAAATGTCTGCAAATTGCGTCCGTGCCTTGCCACAGAATCAACAAACTCAGCATGCATGCGCACCATCATGACTGCAGCGCTGTGGTGGCAATATTTGCAAATCCACAAGGAGCTTGTTGCCTAAATATGAAAGCACCAAACTTCTTCAGAACATCGGTAAATATTTAGCAAGTAACACAGTGTCATGTCTTAGACGGCTTTAATAATAACAACAACAACAACAATAATAATAATAATGACAACAACAACAACAACTGTGGAAACCTCATATCTTGCATAATTGTATCAAATTCATTCTCTAAAGCTGTATGAGATGGTGCATACATTTTGAAGGAAAAATGTAATGATAGCATTTTGCTTAAAATTTTCCTTCCTGGCACCATTCCGTAAAATCCAGTCAGTGTTCTGAAATCTCTGTCAGTGGTTCATTTACATCACAGTATTCATTGTAAAACTGTGTATTTGCATACAAGCATACATGCACACTGTGTAGTGCAATACAGTGGGGTAAAAGCCCTCCCTTCCATTCCTCAGTGTGGTTTTGAAATGCACCATGTACACTACTGAGTGTAATACAGAGCTTTTTAATAGCTTTCACACAGTCAGCCATATATTAACACAGTGTCATTTCTTTTTGCCTCTTACATCTCTGTCCATTTCATACCCAGCCTCTTTTCATTGTAAACTTTGATTTGTATTGTGACTCTTACTCATTACTGTAATAGTGAATTACATTGAGATTTTTGTGTGTTGGTATGTTTAATTGCCTGCAAGAAACCATTCATTATGTTTGTAATGAATGAAAATGCATCCCAACTTTCATAACAGCCTGCTACTCAGTGTGTTTGAAACTCATCTTCAACCAGATCTGTTGCAAAGTGATGTGAGTCTACAGGTACAGTACATATAAATAATAAAATTCATTCAAGAGATCTAGATGTGTGATTGTGACTTACCAGTTAGTAACCGTGTACATCTTTAATGATGTGCACCCCACAGAACATAATTTTGTAACAGATGCACAGTTGAAGATGACGTTGAAGCATAACTGAGTACAGAGGACAAGGATTTTCATTTGGCAGGCATAAACAGACTCATCTACAAGTGGGACAGTTGGCTACATGGAAAAGGTAATTACAGGTACGCACAATTAAATGAGATTAAGCAGTTTTATATTATTATGAATGATACTTACTGTGTAGCCTGCAGTTCTATTATCTCTGTATTTACGAAAGACGAGTATCATTGTATGCAGCTATAGGACTGTATGTGTACAGGATTATCAGACAGTCACTTTTCAGCCAATACTAAACAACAGTGTTGTAAGAAATTTTTTCGGGAAATTATGGAAATATTTTCTTAACATATGTCCCAACTTATCTGTGTTACAGTTTGAAACTATTAACCCAGAATGTGTGATGCATGAAAAAAAAAGTTATTTGCCTATAACATAACTAATATGTCTTTCTTGTAAGGAACCTGAAATGAATTGAAAACTATAGTGTCACTGAAAGATACTGACATGTCATAAAGGAGCAGTCATATGACACTTATGTACAAAGTTGTTGCTTCAGTTGTCGCTAAAGAAAAATTTTCATTGTGGTTGGTCTCTGAACCAAAATCTGAACGCAGAGTCCCCAGGTATAAAGCAAAAATGCTATCTGCTACACCATGGTGTTCAAATAGTTGATGTTGCAGATTCTGCAATCAAATCAGATGAGAGTACAGGCAGTCCTCTACTTTCATACAAATGCGTCTGGGAATTCATACAAAAGTGTGACAACAGACCTGTTATAGGCAGGTTCCAGTCCAAGAGAGCTAAACGTATGAAATCCCTAATAATGATTGATGTATAAATGTTGTGGGTTTGTACCCCTGAATATTATGAGTGGTGTGCACGTGATAATTTGAAATATTAAAAACATAAATTAGGCATTAAGTTTAGGCATTCAAAGTTTATTTTCTGAACTAATTTCTCTATTTTCTTCATCACCTTTTGTGAAGTCTTTGATGACATACATACATACATACGTTAAACTACTACTAATACCACCATGTCCACCCGATGGCACTGCAGTCCAATATGGACCTTTGCCTCGTTAATGGACGTCTCCCAGGCAGCTGTCTTCTTCTACCTCTCTTTCCAATTTGTAATTTTGCATTTAATAGTATCTATTTATACACAATTCCACCATCTGTTTTTTGGTCCTCCTCTTGGATGAAATACAGAGTACCCCAAAATGAACATCCCAACAAGAAAATAAAGTAACTGCACAGGTAATTGAAATATGCAGTGGTTGTGTCGGGAATACAAGCATTAGATGTTTAGGTTTTGCACTAATTTGGCATGGTATTAATTAGATTTTCCCAATCACAACCCCAAGAGATCCAATTGAGAATGCTATCGGGAAGGCCTGAGGGCAAATCTAGGGGTAGTACCATAGTTGTACACTTTGAGCAGGATGTGGAGTGCAGTAGTCCATTCTCTTATCCTATCTCCAGAACTGTCCAGCCAGGGAGGGTCTTGCAAAAGGGAGGGTTCCTTGGTGGAACAAACAGCTGAACTGCCTTACAGCTTTACCAACATGACTTTTTAATTGGGCTAAATGAACAGGTGAGTGGGAATCGTATAAGATGGCCCACACCTGTTACAATAAGGAAATTAGGAAGTTTATCTTTGGGAGACTGCTGTTGGGGGATTGACGATTTACATGACGGCCAGACTCATCAGGATCATGGCCAGTCAGCCAACCAGTAGGGTGGGATCTATTAAACTACCTGATGGCTGATATATGTATACAGAAAAAGAGACCTTGGAGGAAAACTGAAACTTGTACGTCTGGTGCTTATATACCTGTAAAAACAAGTTCATTATTTCACTCATCAGTTAAGTTATTTGACTTTATTTTGTACATTCATTTCCAGCATTTTGTACAGTTCTATAATTTTGTTTCCTTCAAAACTGGGTATATAGACATTTGGCTGAAGGCCATTGAGCATCTGATTGAGACAAAAGATTCACTGCCTTCAGCATGCCCATTGATCTCTAGCTTCATCTTGATCATATTAATTTCAATGGCTTGTGCTTCTTATCACTAGTATTACCACTTGAATATTTGCATTTCTCATCCATAAAATGATAAGGGTTAATTCACTAAAATTGTAACCTTTATGTGACATGGTTGTCGGTATGTAAATTTTAGTGTATTGTTTATGAAAAACATATTATTGGATAAGGAAAAGGTACATTTATGAAATGAAAGGTATTTTGTTTGAAAATAAACAAATTAAACAGCATGTCTTAATAAGGCAATAAATTTACTTGTTGCCTAGATACATAAAAGTAATTTCAAGGGGTGATTTTTATGTATGTCCACTTACATGCCCATAGGTTGACTAAAGTTTAAGGTAATTGCGGAACAAACAGTGTCATGTCAACCAAGATGGTGACACTCAAAAATGAGCTGTTTACAGGCAAGCATGTTCATCAGCTGATGTGCAAAAGTGAATTCAGCATATGAAGGACAGTTTGTAGGCAGTAGTGGATATATACAAAAAGTGAATGTATTAAAGTTGAGGAATGCCTGTTCTTTGTTAAATTCGAAGGCCAGTTGAATCTCTTGGTTGAAGAGAAATGTTACTGTGTATAGGAACAGAATAGTTTGTATGAGGGTATTTTTTATACAAACTCTTGTACAAAGTGTTTCATTAATTTTAAAAGTTGTTGTGTGTCAGTTGTTGGGGGAAGTACTTCAGTTTATGATTGAGATGCATTTGCTGGATGAACACTATAGTATTCAACTTCAGCAATGAAAACCTTCTGTAATGGTGCATTGTAGAAAAGCCAGTTCTGTTTGTTGGGAGCCAACAGAGAGTCAATTGCACTGCTTATCTTTATACCACATAATTTTTAATATATGTGTTGTATTTCCTTCAGTCAGTGAGTTCTCATTCAACACAAACAAAAGTGCCTATTTTTCATGTGATTTTTTTAAAAATTACCTGTTGTATTTATTTTGTGTGGAGATTAAATCATATATGCATTTGTTGTTTGCTTCTTGCCCAAGTTATGAGCAACCTTTATAGAAGAATGGAGGTCCTGTAAAAATATAACTTTTTTTAGCTCAAGAAACAAAACCTGCACATGTGAACTGATAACACATGTATATGTATTTAGCTACAGATGTAAATATGTTAATAAAATGAGTTGAACAGAAATTAATTTCTGCAACTGCCCAGTATTATAGTTTGGAGTAATTTTTTATTTAAAAACATTGTTGTTAATGACACTATATTACTTATTTTTATTGTGAAATAAATTTGTTCCCATTTAAGTAGGCAGTAAAATTTGTTAATTATGTATACTGATAAAGGATGTACTATTGTGTGCCACTTCCCTACGAAATTATAGGTTGAATAGGACTTGTTCATGAGAACAGGAACCCAGTCCCTATATCCAGGTGATCGCCACATAATGTGTCCACAGATAATGTCAGTTTTACATAACATGATGTAACATGTTTAGTGTCTTATATTGAAGTCTGTTAAATGCAGTGTAAATTTTACATGAAAATGCCAACATGCCTGGTGAAACGGTCTGTCATTATGCATTGGTGCTGTGAGCAGGGGCGAGGGGATAGAGAAACCAATAGTTTTTGGATGCCTGAAAACCCAGCATGATGATGGATTATCCAAGGAGACAACAGCAAGCAGTGAGTTTGATCACTGGACAAGGCCTACTAACATGCAGAGCCTAAGAATCAGTCTGCAGGCACAGAGGCATCAGAGAATTATGCCAGAGAGTCTTGTAAAATTATTAAAAGGGAATTTTCAGGCATTACCGGCGACTTCCAATTTAAAGCCTCTTGCAGTTTGTCATTCAGCAAAAGCCTCAGTGTGAGTAGACATGTTGAGGACGATTTATCCATTGTGTAGCTTATCCACTGCAGTGCCTTGGTGGTGCAAGATTTAGTCATAAATTAATGTAGATTGTGGCTTTGCTCAAAAGTGAAGGAGTATGGTGTAGACATTGCTATAAAACCCTAGGATCAGCTGCTAATTGACAGCATACCAGGCAACAATGAGTATAAATGTCTCTCCTGTGGACCACAGATCAGAACATTGTAGTGATCTTTGTGCCTGTGGATTAAGGAAGCTCTTTTAGACCACCCACTGAGGAGACTGATGGGCAGAGCAGACAAGAGTGTGCAAGCCTGGTAGACTGAAGGTCACCTGTAACAATGAGGATGCTTGGAGTGAAGTGTCCTGGTTATGTGTATGAATGATTGTTGATGGCAACTGTACACATGCTTTCTAGTTCTAAGAAGGGGCCACCAGATCCACCCACCAGAGTGGTTGTTGCTCGTGACATGGAGTTTCTGGTCTCCCATGGCAGAGTTATTAACAGTGACAAATTGAAGGAACTGGATGTCCACACGGCTTTTGAACAAAAGCAAGAACCAATCTGCTTTCATGAAGGTACTGACTATTGTCATCACTGAAGGGACAGTTTTGTTACACATTCAATACATACCACTGAGGAGCACTGTGTTGATTACTTCACATGAGTGAGTGCTATTGCAGCGTGAGTGTGGGTGCTACTCACTGCTTGGCTGTTACAGATTTTTTCAAACCAAGTTTAAAAAGCTGAACAGTTGACCTTCGACTCATTTCTCGGTTGTGAACCATGACCAGTACCTGTTCTGAGTGACAGGTTTCTCCATTAGCTGATGGCAACCATTCTTGTAGGGACAAAGTCAGCAGTGAACTTGTCCACCCACCAGCATTTCAGGATATGAGGGAGGTATGACCCTGGTGGATAAACAGAGAGCACCTAGAGATTTTTTTGTTTGTGTGTGTGTGTTGAATTGATATGATTGTTATTCTTATTTATTTATTGTTATGTGTTCCTGTGTTTGGATTTTCTGATACAGAATTGTTATCCTATAAGGAATGTACCAGAGGTGTTCATGAACTGTAGTAAAATAATGTGATTATTACAAATGTGCAATAGTATATTCTTACAGATCTAAGAGATGTTACTTATGCCATTCGAGGTGTGATCAACAAGTTCCGAGACTGATTCAGTAAAAAATATTAATTGCTTACAGCAACAGATAGTTAATCCCCTTCAAAATAGTCTCCTTCTGAACCCACACACTGATGCCAGTGTTTCTGCCATTGTTGGAGACATTTTTAAAATGAGTATTTCAGAATAGTCATCAAGTGCTTCATTGTATTCTCCTTGATGGTGTGAGTGTCATTGAATCTCTTTCATTTTAGTGCTATTTAAGTTGGGGGAACAGCCAGAAGTCGCAGGGAGCCATGTCAGGGAGTATAATTTTTCATCAACCACAGGCGTGACATGATTTGCCAAAAAAAAACAGCAGAATGAGATATGTGGGAGGGTGTGTTGTCGTTTTGCACAGCCCATGCGCGAGATTCCTGTTTCTTTGGCCTCTTTTGAGTAACGGTGAGCCTCAGTTGCTTCAGAACTTAGAACACAGTGATGGTGATTGACTGTTGACCTTCTGGGACATATTCATAGTAAACAGTGCATTCCATGTAATGAAGAACTGACTTTGGAACACACTGACGCGCTTTGTTCGGTCTTGGAGATTCTTGCGACATGCACTGCGAATATTATCGTCTCATTTCCGAATCATATCCGTAAACGCATGTCTCATCACTTGTTATGACGCCGTTCATGAAGTTCTGATACGTTTCTGCCTCTTGAAGGAGACTGGTGGTGATAGTGAAGCAGTGTTCTCTTTTTCGGTGCTGGGGATGCAAGGAATGAATTTCACAGTAAAGCGTTGCATGTTAAATCCTCTGTCAGAATGGCTTGGACCGTACCGTAAAATACGCCAACCTCAGCAGAAATTTCAGGCACTGTTAATCACATATTTCCACAAAATCTACCACACGTGTCACAGATTCACTATTTCGGCCCCCTTGGATCGCGCATCGTCATCGACTGATGTTCGGCCTTTTATAAACCTCTGCACGACTAATCATCCGTCACTAAAATGAGTTTTTAGCATTTCCAAATCCTCCGCACCATATTTTCCCAAGTTTAACTTAAAAGTGCCACACACGCCTTTCCTTCTCTTCCGCCATTTTCAGCACAGCGTGGAATGCGACGAGGCGCCGATACACGTTAGAGTTGCTGCCTAAAGAGGAGACTCAAGGCCACATTCCAGTGAAGAGGCGCGTCCCAGCTCCACCCCTCTAGCGGAGTTCATAAACTAGTCTTAAAACTTCTTGATCACACCTCGTATAAATACATCTTGTCATTGACCACGAAAGTTACTGGCAGCGCCTGTATACTATACTGGAGTTGACTACATGGGAGTAATACAAGAATGTTACAAACTTGGTAAACCCCTGATTTTATGGTTTTGTGGGGACCACCAAAAATGGAGTAAAATCCGGGGAAGTGTAAAATCCTGCAAACATTGTCCTTATAGAAATTTGGCTGGGAGCGTACAGAAGGTGCGTAAAATGTCAGTAAATGCAACATGTCTGGAACATAAAGTCAGGGTTTTACAGTGCAGTGTTTTACATTATGGCACAACATAATGATGCTCTGTGCACTACACTGGTCTGAAGCATGAAACTGCATAGGAAATTGGTTATGATTGTCCACAGAGCAGACCAGAAATGGAGACATGGAGAAAATTGGGTAAAAGGTTGCATGAGATATTCCTACTTAAAAGGAACTTCTTCTGTGTAAGAAATCTTCAATTTTAGTGGAAAAAGTTTTAGTAAGTTCACAAGTCTGATGGAGTTATTTAATCAGTTTTTTAGTACTTAGTGACCTTGTTTGGAACATTTATTTACAGTGTTATTAACTTAACTGTGACTGGTTGTGCACTGCATTATTGCAATGTCTGCATGCTGACTAACAGGCAGAGCATCTTGCTTTTATCCCATGTCACAATACCACCACCAGCCCTGTAGTGTAAGGAGAAGGTCTGTTGTTCCACCATTACACACTTTTTTACCCATGTTATGACACTGCAGAGATTCAAAATCTCATATTCTCTGACAGTAAAGGTTAATGAATCTGATTGATATGTTTATTTATAGGCTGCTTCTGCATAGTGGCCACCAATAACAGAATCTGGCTTGAAGCTTTTCTGATGTGAACTTTTATCGCCTCCACACAGCTCCAGTTTGTTGTTTTCACACTGACCTCTGTGTTTTGTTGTTTCTGTGCAGGACACAGTCTCTCCTTCGAGCCCAAGTTTTCCTGCTGGTGTGAGTGTTTAACTTTGGTTTCTCTCTTTGTTTACTATAAGTATTTATAAACATAAATAAGAACTTGTGCATTACAAAGGTTTTTAACTGGTGTTGGTTGTACAGTCAGAGGTGTGGAACAGATGCTTATGTTCTTACAAACTTTACAAATGGTGCGACCATAAGTATGTTGCAACATTTGGAAATAGTTTGTATTAAGACACGAACATGGTGGTTCAAACATTTTAGAAAGATTAAAAAATACAGTCCCAGGAATGCTTGTGGAAAGGGAAAAAGACCCAGGATATCCAAGGATGTGGTAAGAGACCAATTTTAGCATTTTTATACAGATGTCGCTTTTATTATGGCCCAGCGTGGCAACTGTCATTGGGAGCTTTATGACATAGGAAGCCATTAAGTTTAGTTTCTTTTTACCGTGCAGTTCTCCTTAACGTGTTATAGAAGAATCCTCAGGGTGCTGTAAATTTCTGGCAGATGGCTTCCTGTGCAGTACAGGTGCTCTGGTCAGGGACAAGATAAACTGGAAACACTGTGATTAGACTTGCCATATTTTAAAATGGAACATTTTTTAACACCCTTCATTATTAGCATATTAAGAAGGTTTTGAGGGTAAATTTCAAGCACTGTGGAGCAGTAACAGGCTAAACTCTGCAGGCTTGTAGATCAGTCTTATCTGCACTGTCTGTTCTTAAGTGGACAGCTTCAGTTTTACAGCTGTTTGGCAGTGACATAATCAGTTTTTAGTGCACACACTCTTCCAATTTTTCCATTGGAGGGAATGATGGGAAAGAGGAGACTCATTAAAACAGATATAAGACAATGATCTGGAAGGAAGGTACTAGTGACAGCTGAATTGGAAGGGCAGTAGTGTGAGTCCCTAAATAGCCAGTAACTACCTGAATGTGGTGCTAAGGTTAAGACTGCATGTAACAATATATCCACTTCCCCATGTGCCTTAATGTTGTGAATAAGGACAAGTGTACCTTGACAGATGATATTTTTAACATACAACAAATGTGACAAAACAGTGAGTGTCAGCTCAATGAAGCATAACTTTCACTATATTCAGGACCAAGTTGCCACTCTTAATGTTTTTAGCATTAACACCTATCGTACTATTCATGCTTCCATTGCCTGATGTGATTTGACTTTACCTCTTCTCTGTGCATTTTCATTGTGGGTTGTTATTGGATGTATTTTCTCTTAAGTTTTTTGCACTGGCTCTGTAATTTTCTGTATGGCTGTTTTTGCCAGCACGTGAATTATGAAGAATTGAATTATTATTGCCATTACTTATATAAGAAAAATTTATCACTTTTTTGGTATTAAAATCAAAGAGACATCGCATTTACCTACATTCCTGCCTCCAATAAAACAGAAATACAAAAAGGGAAGACATTGCTAATTGCAATACAGTAGCATTTCCAGTTGATATAAAATAAAAATATGTTGTTTGTTTTTAAACTTTTGATGAGTAAATTTTAACATGGAATTTTGATCAGAACTTAAGTACAACATTCCTGTTGCATAAATTTCTAGTTGTACATATTTAGTAGTGTTGTTGTTTTATTTTGTGAAGAACTTAAGAAATGTTGATTCTTTTAATGTTAAATATGTAGGACATAGTCTCCAAGATTTGAATCATCAACCGTGTTTGTAATTTTTGACTTAGATTATTGTGAGTGCGGATATTATTGTTATTGTGTCCCTGAGCATGGCATCTGTCACAGTTATGGCCCAGCAGATACAGGCTCTCTACACAGTAAAGCTGCTTTGCTCATGGAGATGATAAAAGGGACTCTCTGTATAATGTATGGGTATGTTAATGATCTGTGTACCAAATTGCACTTACCAGTATTTCCTGTTTTACCACCACCAAACTAAAAGCAGAAGTAATTTTTTTTTGTGCAGTTGCCATCCTGTTATTTTACATTGTGCGAAGTATTGTGAAAAAAAGGAACTTTTTTTCCAAGGTCGGTTACCACATACCATTTCAGTATCTGAAAGTAAATTTGGTATTGTCGTTGCTCCCACCATGCAAGGTTGCACATATCCATGTTGTTAGTACTGATCATACGAAATTAGAATGTGGCATGGAATGTCTTCTTGTGGTGTCATTTTTGTACCAAGTTTCATTCACATCAGTCAACTGGTTGAAAAGTTGAAATGAAGCATATTTGCTTCCAGATTTTTATTTAGTGTATTACAATCAACTTTGTAGGTTAGTCTTTTTTTAAAGTTTACGTAATGTGGTTGGCTCATGTTATTTCTATTCGGTTTTGTGCAACGTATACACCTGGTTCTTACAGCTTAAGTACAAAAAGGGGTGCACTTTACATGGGGGCTGAAGCTTTCTTCACAGTGAAAAGTTGTGTAATCTGAGACAACCATCTGTGTAAATTCGGAACAGAAGCTTCTCTCTTATCCTAGTTGCATAACGTGATAATAGTTCTTGAGTTTTGGCTGTATGCTTCTGATTATAGTCTTTTAATTTTAATTTTCAGTTCCAAGGTAGTTGGTCATCATGTGAAGTGGAACCAACCTCCAGGGGTAAGTATTGAGTATAAGAAAATAGTTATTATGTGCTGATGCATTTAACAAGCATTTGTCCCACACTAAAGAGCACAGTATATCCCACATGCCATTTAAGGTTTAATATTCTTATGTATTGTTCAAATTATAGACATAAGTAAGGTGGAGAAGAAGAACACAGGGCAGTATAGATGTGATTCGAAAATGCATATCAGACACATTCATTCCTTTATTCAGTTTTATCATCATTGACCCTTCCAATACAGATTGAAGTTGTTTCATAACAGAGTTTTGAGGAAAATATTTGTACTACCCAGGAAAGGAAGTGACAGGGTGACAAAAGTTACATGGCTGATAGCTCTGCAGTCGATACTGCTATTAAAATAATATTAAGTGAATGAGATCAAGCAGAATGACATGTAGTGTGGAAAACTGATAGGAGAAAGGCATACACAGTGTAGACCACATATGTAAGAGAGTAATGTGAAAGTATATTTTAAAGAATTAGAGGAGAATGAGTGGAAGGGTAGGGTCTTGTAGCAGTGTTATGAATGTGGCATCAACCGTCAGGATCTGTGAAAGGCGGTGAATGCCTCGACCAGATGAGAGACTGCCAACTGCTTATGAAGGAACCTGCTGTGCGAAGTTTAACTTTATAACAGTGAAATTTGCAACTTTCATGATCATTATTTCTGTACTGCACTTCTCAAATGCAGTCTTGATCGAAGGTGACCTGTATTTTGCTGCAGCTACTGCAGGTAATGGCAGTAATATCTTGTGTACATAGTACAATTTTCTTATTAATCCTTCATTTGTTGTTAAATCTACATCATTTCAGGTATTTCAACGTATTTAAATATTTGTGTCTGTAAATAAATTACATGAATTGTCATTCAGGCTGCTTTTTCATGAGTGACAGTTACTGGTTTTTCGTTACATGTGATTGTATGCAGATTTCCATATATTCTCAAATTATGTACATTAAAAAATATGCTGTTTCAGATTTTACAATTTTTCAGTTTCTTTTAGAAAATACTGAACAAAAATGGGGTCATCTTTCAAAAATTGTGTACATGTTGTTGAACTAACTAACTCCATGGAGCGAAGTCCTTCTTGAAAATTATGTCAGGAAATTCCCTACAATTGTTTTACGTGAAATATTTATCTAACGCAAGTGGCTGTAATTACTTCAGTACTGTTATTACCTGTTGTGAGCCTGTGTGCAATGAACTTTGTTGCAGAATTGGAAACTGCCCGCCCACAGACTATTGGAGAAGAGGAGTTACAGCTTCAGTTAGCACTTGCAATGTCTCGAGAGGAGGCAGAGCAGGAAGAGCAGAGAAGACGCAGTGATGATGTGAGGCTCCAGCTGGCACTTTCACAAAGTGAAGAGGAATTTAAGTAAGTTGTTTTGTTTTTTCTTAACCCTCCTGCTTCTCCTTCCACCTTCTGCCTTGTTTATCCATGCCTCATGTTGCAGTTTTGTGTTCCAAGAACTCTCCAGTGGTGAAATCTTCAGGGTTGTGTGTCAGTGTTTCTGCCTTCCCTCCTTCAGGTCTGGTACTTTTGTTTTCATTTCACAAAGGTCCTGCCTGCATGCAGTCACCATCACTGTGTAGTGCTAAAGTGGTCAGTTTTGAGCATGACTTATTTCCAGTTGTTGTCAGAGGAACAGTAAACAATATTAGACTATTTGTGGTGACATCTTTATATGTTGCCACCATCACCATTTTCTACAGTTCATGGGATACTGACACTATCAAATGCCAGCTACAAATTGCTCTAAATTGTTAGGTTTGTTGAACTGTGGCAAGTGGATTTGCCTTGCCTGCAGCCGAGAGCCAATATTTACACTTCAGATGATTATACGATTTACATCTTTCCCCTACTTGATCATTAATAAGAGTGAGCTTATATTTGAATTTTTTATGCATTGTTGCAGAATTACTGTTACTGAGGTAAATCACATTACCAATATTACAGTTCACAAAAAGGGGGGGGGGGGGAGTTTCCATTTATTTTTTTTACCCGTTTTAAAAAAATATCAAATTGGAATTTTTTGAAATAAAGTGTAGTATGATTTTTTTTTTGAATTTTTTATACATTTTTGCAGAATTATTGTGACGGGGGGAATTCATATTACCATTATTACAGTTCCCAAAAAGGGGGGGGGGGGGAGTTTCCATATATTTTGTTTCACCATGTTGAAAAATGTGTCAAATTGAAGCTTTTGAACTTAAGTGATATATGCATTTTATATCCTTTATCAGTTTTGTACAGTGAACTGCTTTTGAGAAATGTGATCAAATTAAGTTTATGCTTGATGTAATGTCTGTGTTGTTATTAACCAGGATGCACTAGCGTTAAATCTCCAAACAGCTGTGAATGTGGATCCTCGGTACCCAGTTTTGTTGACTATCATTCATCTTCCTATTATGGATCCATGAGATGAACATTCTCCGTGTTATGCATAAAAATTTACGGGGGTTGGAATTTTTTTTTAAACATGTGTGTTTGTCACCAGTAAATAGTGTATCAGTGTTTTCTGGCACCCTTCTGTTGCTCCTACCTCAAGTTGGTGCATAAGAGTATTATTGTTTGCTGCAGGCAAGGCAAAAGATAATGGAAAAATGTCAAATTTCAACCAATTATGTGTCCCTATTTTGACATTTTCCTATGATTTTTCATATCCAGTGCTTTGTATTTGACCAAGAGAAATTTCCAGAATACCAAATGCCAACTCTGAACATTAAACAGAAAATCAGTCACCACTGGCAACTGTAACTTATGTAACCCCTGCAACATTTATATAAATTGCTTATGTGTTTCATGGAGCCGAGTAACCTGGCATACTGTTTCTTTATCTGTAGACATCAGTCTCAAGGAAAATCTAATGCAGAGAAGCAGAGTCACGTGCTGGACCTTCTAGATGTGAATCTAGGGAACCCTTCTCCACAGCCAGTACATGCTGTTGCATTGGACCCATGGGGCTTCCCACATCCTGCGCCACAGTCACCCCCAACTAGACCACAGGTAAGTAAGTTGCTCCCTCCTGCTTAAATGTAATTAAGGAAAGTGTTAAGTAATAACTGTAGAGAGATGTGCATGCATGTGCACAAGTGTGCACGCATGCATGTGTGTAGACACATGTGAAAGAGATTGTTTTTTGGTCTGCAGTGACAGTCATTGAGATTGTGTGGTGGTTGTGGTGGTGGTGGTGGCGGTGTTGGTGGTTGTAGTACTAGCAGCAGCAGCAGTAACAGCAGCTTAATAGTGCAATATCAATAATAACTAGTATTTATTATTATTGCTGTCATCATCATCATCATTAGATAATCCCATTGTGTGAGTTGTTTGCTTACCTAAGATCAACATCTTGCCTTCGCTGAAGTAGGTTCCCTGAGCATTATAAACTCCTCCGTGGCCTTAGTCCGCACGCGAACTATACCGACAGAGCGGCCGCCGCCGGTCGGTGAAGTTAGTGCCAACTTTTGCGGATAGAGGGGTGTCACGTGGTCAGCGCAACGGGTCCCCACAGC
>Ga0131853_10002330_pt1 | contig 34025 bp, 38 predicted proteins | sample TergutLab28metaG_FD_92764 | JGI IMG/M metagenome (GOLD analysis project Ga0131853, IMG submission 92764) | Labiotermes labralis P1 segment gut microbial communities from Petit-Saut dam, French Guiana - Lab288 P1 (version 2) (version 2) | ecosystem: Host-associated > Arthropoda: Insects >... | reverse complement strand
CCGATCACATGCACCTTGAAAATTGAATAATGCATCCCCTGTAGGGGCGCGCATTGCGCGTCCGGACTCTTTATCCTGCTATATTAACGCACAGCGAAGCGACCTAGCCCCACCGCAGGTGGTTCCTCATCTGCTTGGTAATGGCCCAAGCAGCCACGCCGCCCAACGCACCGCTGAGCGCCGCAAGGCTCAGCATTAGCATGGCCATGATAAGCTCCACCTGAAACAGCGCAAAGGCCACAGCCATGGTGCCGGTGATGTTCGCCAGCATGCAGGCAAGCACGCAGACTAGGATATTGGGTGGGCGGCGGCGCAGTGTTAGCGGCAGAAAGACTAGGTCAACCGCCAGCCCCGGCAGGGTGTAGGTAATCAAACTTGCCGCGCCGTGCGAACCGGCCACGCCAAGGGCCATCACCAGCAGCGCCTGCACCAGTCCGCAAAGCAAGCCTGCCCCACGCACGCGGGTGAGCGAAACCGCCAGCACCAAAAACAACATGTAGATACCGCCCATGGCAGCGCCGCCGGGAATAAACGACCCGGTAATCAGCTGTGCCAAGGGCACCACCACCGGTTTGATCGCAATGCCCAGCGCTGCAATCACGGCAATGAGAATCAGGTGAAACAGGTTGATGCGCGAAAGCCAGCGGCGCATCATGCAACCTCCACGCGATAAAACGCGTTGTCGCTCATGCGTGCCAGCCGCACCACGGCATCAAAGTATTGATCGTGGCTGGTTAAGTCATGGCTGTGCGAAAAACGCACGCGCGTTGGTTTTTTCTGCAACGCAATCGGCGTGCCATCGTAGATCGCAGCGAAATAAGCGGGGAAATCATAGTCGAAATCGAGGAGCTTTTCGGGTGGCGAGCCGGGCAATAACATGCACTCACGCTGGTAGCTCAGCAGCTGTGCCAGCAAATGCGCGTCTAGACCGAATTGCTGCAAAAACGCTGCGATGTCTGTATAAAATCGCTCAGGTTCTAATGCTGTGCGGCCAAAAACGTATTGATCTTCTGCCATGCGGCCAACGTTAAAGCCCGCGATTTCCAGCGACTCGTTGTCGTTGGCTTGCGTAAATTCCGAAATGATGTGCGCCATGATTTCGCCCGGCAGGCTGTGTGGTTGTGCCTCGCAAAAGTCAAGCAGCTGCCGGTAAAAATCAGCGTAATTGGCGATTTTTTGCGTATGCAAATGCATGGCCACCAGCCGAATCATGCCAAAGCTGTGCAGCCCCTGCGCCAAAAACATAAAAAAGCTGGCAGTCAATAGGTCTGCTTGCGGCATGCATGCAGTTTGATCAATCACGTCAATGTATTCATCAATTTGTTCTTCTTTTTGGAAATAGCCAAGCGATGGCCGATAGATTTTGCGCAGTGTGCGCAGGCCATGTTTTTCGCGGTAGGCAGGCGCGGCCATGGCGGCATTGGGCAGCAGGCTGCAAGGGAAATAGTAAATTCCCGCGTGTTGCCCCAGCTCGAACAGTGTTTCCACGCCGGCGCAAAAACTTTGCAGCGTTTCGCCGGGCAGCCCTAAAATCAAGTCAGTGTGGGTGCGATAACCCGCGTTGCGGTAGCGGCGCAGCCAATAGGCCAGCTCATCGTTGGGCATGTTGCGGCGGCCGATATTGTGCAGCACCTCGGGGTTCAGGCTTTGCACGGCAAAGTTGGGGCCAAGTTTGTCTAGGCCGCTTTCGTTGAGTGTTTGCGCAATGCGAAACAGGCGCTCATTAAGTTGCTTGGTAGACTGGCACAAAAACACCATGGGATAACCCGTTTCGGCCTTGGTGGCAGCCATCACGTTGATGATTTCTTCGTCGCGCTCCAACATGCCAAAGTTGGCGTCGGCGCACCAAATGTACTCCACTTTGTTTTGGCTAAACCACGCAATTTCATCCAGCAAACGCTGCATGGTGAACTGGCGCACGCGGGCGTTGTGCTGACCCCAATCACAGAAGGCACAGTGGTTTGGGCAGCCGCGGTTGGTTTCCCACACGGTGCACCACTGGATTTCCGGGTGCTTGGCAACGATGTCATCAAACACGCCCGTCAAATACGGCGAAGGAAACTCTTCCACCGACTGCGCAGCCTGCGGTGCATTCTCTGCACAGTCATCGCCATTGCGATAAACCAAACCCGGCACGGTGGCATAGTTGGGCTTGAACTGCGCCAATTCCTCAAGCAGGCGTTGCAGGGGGATTTCCCCCTCGCCGTGGATGAGAAAATCGATGTACGCTTCCTCTTGCAGCATGGTGGCGCCGGGCGGCACATTGTGCCCGCCAAACAAAATCAAGCACTGCGGCCAGCGTTGCTTGATCGCTTTGGCCAGTGCTTTGTTATACTCGGTGTTCCAAATGTAGCACGAAAACCCCACCAAAAAAGGCTCGTGCATGCGTGCAAGCACATCGGCGATGGGTTCCCGCATGAATACCAGTTCTTGCAGGGCAAAATGCTCGTGCACAGCGGGTGACTGCTTGGCAAAAGCCCACAGTGCCGCCACGCCATAAGGCAAATAGGTGGTGGTGAACATGGGCGTTTTGCGCAGAATATCCACCTGCACCAAGGTGATGTTGCGTTTAGTCATGGGTCTCACCCTTCTTGAAAATCTTTTGTTTGCGGCAAACCCGCAGGCGCAACAGCGGCACAAAATAGCGCAGCTTGTGCTTGATCTTTAGGTTTGATTTGCCCTCGGGGCGGTCTTGCTGGTGCAGCGGCAATTCGATAAACTGTGCACCCATGCGCTCAAAGCACAGCACGTATTCCATGGTGAAGGCCATGAAAGTTTCGCGCAAATCAAAGCGCAAAAACGGCGCAATGGGGAACAGCGTTAGCCCAAAGTGTGGGTCCGTTTGCTTGGAGCGATAAAGCACCACAACCAGCTTACGGAAGGTGGCATCGCGCCAGTTAATGAAACCACGCTTGCTAGCGGGCAGGCTGCCACCGGGCAGAAACCGCGAAAGCTTCACCACCGCGGCGGGATGCTGTGCGGCTTGTTCAATCATTTGTGCGGCAAGGGCGGCGGGGGCGTCTTGGTCGGCTGTCCAAATTAGGCAGTGGCTGGCGTCGCTTTGCTGGGCCGCAATATACTGCGCTTCGTGCGCCAAGTGGCCGTCCATCACCTCCAACTGTGCAACAATGGGGATAGTGAAATGTTGCGCGGCAAGGCGCGCGGCTTCGTCGCGGCAGGCCTGCGAAGCATGCGCAGGAAACACCAGCCAAAGACGTAACACCTTGGTTGGGTCGCAAGCAGTTTGCAGTGCCAGCACGGTTTCACGCAGCGATGTAACTTCGTTGTAAGTGGGTATCACAATCACCGCGCCGCGAAAGTTGCTCATGCGCCGCCTGCTTTCTTGCTCAGCGCACCGCGGCGGCGGTTGTACCAAACGCTCACACGTGCAAAATCGGGCCAGTTTTCATCTTGGCTTGGCAGGTTTAGCTGTACTTGTTGTTGATCAATGAAGCTCTGCGGTAAGTCATACTGCGCCAACAAGGCAGGCAGCTCGGCATAAAACCGCGTGCTTTCGTAGGCGCAGCGCAGGAATATCGCGCTGCCGAGGGGCCAGGTGATGTTGCCAAACTTGGCATCGTGCCACACAATGGCAGAGCCATCGCCTGCGGCCAAGGCTTCATAACGCGCTTGGGTGAAGGCAACTAGCTCGCCCAACAGGCTGGCCGGCTGTGCTTGCGCCTGAGCGATTAAATCTAAGTAAAACTGTTCATAGCGCAGCTGCTGTGTGCGGTGCAGATGCTCGGCAATGTGCGGCAGCAAGCCCAGCGCGTGTAGCCCCTGCACCACGTCGGCGAACACGTTGGCCGCCACCCAAGCTTGCACGGGCATGGTAGTGGTTGCGGTCACCAGCTCGGAATATTCGGGGATGCTGTCGTGGTTTTCGGGCGATTCATGGCGGTGATATTGCTGCACCCGCACGGTTTTGATGCCGTGCTGCGCTTGGTAGGCGGGCTCGGCCAGCCGGGCGTTGGGCAGCACCTCGCAGCGAAAAATCTCCAGCGCGCCGTGCATGCCGGCGGCAAGCAGCTCGCCTACACCATGGGCAAAACTTTGCAGGGTTTCGCCGGGCAAGCCCAAAATCAGCTCGCAATACACAGGAATGTCGGCGGCGTTGTAGCGGGCAATCATGGCAGCGATTTGCGCGAAATTGAGGTTTTTGCGGCCAATGGCTTCAAGCGCTTGCGACGAAATGGATTGCAGCGAAAGTGCCGCGCCATTGCTCAGGCCCTCGCGCGCAAGGGTTTCGTTAAGGCTAAACACGGTGTCGTTGTAGCTTTTGTCTAAAAAGGCGCGCAGTTTTTGCGGGTAGCCGCAGCGGCGTTTGCTGTTGGCAAGATATTGCACCACCTCGGTGTCACGCGGCAATAGGCCAAAGTTGGCGTCGGCGCACAGCACGAATTCCAGTTTGCGTTGCGCCGCCCAGTCGATTTCTGCCTGCACGCGCTGCATAGGCATGAGCTTGAGGTGCTGGCGGTCGGCACCCCAGTCACAAAATGCACAGTAATTTGGGCAGCCGCGGTTGGTTTCCAAGGTCATGGAAAACAGCAGATGAGGATATTGCGCGAACAAGCTGTCAAACAAGCCTTCTAAATATGGCGAGGGGTAATCACAGCGGGTGCAGGGCGCGGCTGCGGTGCGAATGATTTCGCCTTGCGCGTTGCGATAGGAAAGCGAAGGCACGCCGGCGAGATCATCGCCGTTTTGCAAGGCAAGCAGCAGCGCGGCAAAGGCTTCTTCGCCGGCGCGGTGAATGAGAAAATTAATATCAGGCAGTTCGTGCAGTTGGCTAGCGTTGTCGTTGTTCACCTGGTGCCCGCCGAATAAAATATAACAACCCGGCCAGCGCGCTTTAATTGCGCTAGCGAGAGCTTTGTGGTATTCCATATTCCAAATGTAGCACGAGAACGCCACCATGTACGGCTCGTCCAGCTTGGCTAGCACTTCCTCAATGGGTGTGCGCAAAAAGATGAACTCGCCCAGTTGGTAGTGACGGCGAATTTCGGGCATGGAAAAGGCATTGGCGGCCACGCAACCTGCGGCATACGGCAGGTGCGCGTTATGGCCATATAAATTGCCTGCTTGCACAAAATAGACAGTTTTCACGTCAGATGCTCCTCCTCAAGCTTTGCCACGGCACTGTGCCAGTTAAAATATTTCGACAGCCTTGCGTGCACACGTGGGCGCAAATAGAACCAAGCCAGCACACGGCGCGGGATATCGCTGATCCAGTCCAAGGTTTTCTTTGCCAGCGGCAGAGAAAACCACCAGACGATGGCCATGATGATGGCAATGATGCACACCACCTGTTCAATGGTGAGCCCAAAGATAAAGCCATCCACAGCAATGCTGCGGTAGAATTCGCTGCGATAGCGCCAAAACTCCACGAAGAAGCGTGGCAAGGCGAAGGAAATTAGCGCCAGAGAAAGCCCGCGCCCGGGTTTATAAAATCGTGAACGAGTGATGAACAACACGCATAGAATCGTTAACAACACGCCCACAGCAAATTCAACAAGTTGTATGGGGAAAACATAAATGCCTAAAGCGCCGTGGAAAATACCGCTTGCCCAAGGCAAGCCAAAGCAACAGTTCCAGTAGAAGCAACGTAGTTTTTGGTAGGTGACTTGCCACAACATGAACAGCGCAAAAAAGTCAAGGTAGGCTTCGCGGTTTTTTTTCATCAAGAAAAATGGAGATACAATAGCTACGGCCAGCAACGGCATGAGGAAAATGCTGAAAAAAAATTGAAGCTGTTCTTGAAGGGTGGCATAGGTGGCGCCGAAACGCACTTGCACCATGGCAACGCGAAATTCGTTGGCAAAAAACCATCGTATGGTTGCGGAAATGAGCCAAGCCATGAACAGCAAAAAAAGCCTGTTGATGGAACGATTGCTCTCGACACTTGGCAGCAGACGCAATTTATCGCACAACAGCCAGTGCAACCACAGCACAGCACGGGAAAGTTTTTCGCGTCGGGCGCGGCTGCGCAGTGAAACATTGTGCTGGCCGCGCGCGAGCTTTTTGCCGGGTTGAATTTGCCGGCGCTTGCCGGAAAGTATTGGTGGGGCAATGCCTTGCGCCAGCTGTTGCAAAAAGTGCGGCTTTGTTGCAGGCAGCAAACGAGCATTTATGCGGCGTGAAGAGGCCAAAGGTAACGCCAGCAGCAGCATGAACGCAAACGAAACCAGTATGAAAACGAAAGGTTCGTGCTCAGAAAAAGCGTACTGAAACCAGTTGGGCAACATGGCATGCATGGCTTAAGTCTCCTCTCGCTTGCGTTGCACGCCCACGGGAATGCGCGGGCTTTCATAAGAATTGCCCAAACAATAGCTGCAGGCGGTTAGGCGGCGTTTTTTCATCAAAGCATTCCATTGCGGCGCAAATGTTTCGCGCGTGGTTTCGGGCACGTGAATGAAGTCATCGTTAGGGATAGACACTTTGTCCTCTAATACATAAACGAACGATTTTGTGCAAGGGTGAAACTTGCCTTGGGCATACAACATGCACATGGATTGTGTGCACACGCGGTAACGTTTTTCTGCGTCGCCGGGCTGTTGCTGCCCAAACGCGCCCATGTCTGCCCAGTATTGCGCGCTTTCGTGGGTGTAGCGTATGCTGTGCGCTTGCAACAGTTGTTTGAACTCTTCGACGCGTGGTTGTAGCGTAGGGGAGTATTGGGTGATTTTCACCGCGGTATTGGTTTCTTTAAGCGCGTCAAGGACCTTTGCGTTGGGCATGACGGTGGCGTTGCTTTGCACGCTGATTTCATCGGTTTTGCCAATGCTTGCGCAGGCCCAAAGAATTTCGTCTAATTGTGGGTGCAAAAACAATTCGCCGCCAGTGAAGATGGTGCTGTAGATATAATCGACGCGAGCAAACAACGCTTGCATGTTGGAAATGATTTCTTCGGCAGAAAAATGCCTGCGGTTGGTTAGATCTGGGATGTGGCCCACGCATTTGTCGCAGTGCAATGTGCACAAGGTGGTGGTTGGCATGGTTACTCGGGGCAGCACAACGCGGCCAGCGAGCTGATTGCGCAGATGCTGCACAAACACTCGCGGCAGTTGCAAAGCAACCAACCCCAGCGTTTTTAGCCACACGCGACGCGAATTTGCGGCACCCAAGCTAACTTTGGCAATTGCGCCAGACAATGGCGGGCACTTGCGCAGCAACACAATTTGCATGCGCCAAAACAGATACTTCATGCGTGATCCTCCTGTTTTGCCATGGGGATTTTGGGCGAAAGGTAAGTGTGGCCTTGGCAGTGAGTGCAGGCAGAAAGGCAACGGCGTTTTTGCAGGTTCTTCCATTGTGCGGCGAACTCATGCGGGGCGATGCTGCGCAGGTCAATATAGTCCTGCGGGAAATCGGCAATGCGGCTTTGGTCCATCAAAATGGCGGATTCGCAGCACAGGTGATATTTCCCGTGATACAGTGGTGCGGAAATCTGCTGCACGCATACACGAAATCGCTTTTTGACATTGCCGGGCTGCGGCTGTCCAAAGAGGCCGAAATCCAGCCAGTGGGTGCCGTTGTCGTGCAAATGGACGATGCCGTGTTCTGCCAACAAGGCTTTAAGTTGTTCAACGTTGGGCTGCAAGGCAGCGGGGTAGCGGCTGATTTTGACGGTGGTGTTGGTATCTTTGAGTGCGGCCAACACCTCGCTGCTGGGCATGACGGTGCCATTGGTTTGCAGGCTGATTTGCCCGGCTTTGCCGTAGCTTGCGCACAGGCGCAGGACTTCGGCCAGCTGCGGGTGCAATAGTGCTTCGCCGCCAGAAATGACCAGCGCATAAACTTCATCCACGCAGGCGAACAGCGATGCAATGTCTTGCGTGAGTGTGTGAAGCGGGATGTCTGCATGGCTTTGCAGGTGCGGGGTGCGGGCAATGCATTTGGTGCAGTTGAGCGTGCAACGCGTGGTAATGGGCAAAGTAACGCGTGACAGCACCACGCGGCCGCGAAGTTTATTGCGCAGGTGCCGCAGCAGCGCAGCGGGAGTATGCAGCGCAAGCCAAAACAAGGCTTTTAGCCAAAGCCGCTTGGAGTTTGCTGCGTTAAGCCCGAAGTTGCACACCACGCCATATAGCGGTGGGCACTTGCGTAGCAACACGATTTGTGTGCGCCAAAATAAATAATGCAATGTCGCGGTCCTCCCTTCAAGCTACAGATAACTCCATTATAGCATATTTTCCGCGAAAAATCAAGCCCAATGGGAGGAAAATCTTATGAGAGCGGCGCGCGCCCTATGAATACCTCTTGACAAACTTGCCCGTATGCGCTATAATGATTTAGGGTGAATGGTTGCTGGGTGTTTTCTTGATGCAGAGCCTTGCAGAAAATACCGCGAAGCGCCTACTCGCCGCAGTTGTGCGGGCGTAGTTTAGTGGCAAAACAGCAGCTTCCCAAGCTGCGGTTGCGGGTTCGATTCCCGCCGCCCGCTCCACCACCTGCGGTGGAGCTCCGTCGCTTTGCTGTGTCCTATGTCGGTTTTGCGAAAGCGTCGCCTATTCAGTGTTTGCGAATTTCCTGAAAGGAAAATGCTATGGAGTTCATCTTTTTTGTGCTGATTCCCGTGGTGGGCGGCTTTGTGACGCTTGGGCTGGGCTTTTTGCTGGGGCTTGTGGCGTTGGTCGCGGCACCAGCGGCGGTGATAGGCCTTGGCTATGTGGTTTTTCGCATTGTGCAATGGCTGGTGCAACTGATTGCGCAGTGACTTGGCAATAAATAAGCAAACAGGCGGCCGGTTGGGCTGCCTGTTTTGATGTTTTGCAATGAAATAATGGAATTTGCAAAAAACACTTGACAAGCACACTTGGCATGCTGAAGCAGTTGGCTTTCTTTTGTTGATGGTGTGTGTGCTGTTTGGGCAGTGGCTTGCTGCGTACGCTGTGTTTACGCTGCTATGTGCCATATGCTTTGGGGATTTTCTCGCTAAATATCGCATCTTGAAGCAGAAAAGATACTTGATTGCCGCAGTTTGTTTTGCTGTGTTGGGAATTGGCGCCGCGGCTTTGCTTCTGCGAGACTTGGGAGTTACTCAAGGGTGGTGGGGCTAATATGACGGATGAAATCGTACTAAAAAACAAACTAAAAGTAGCGAGAGCGGAAAAAGACCTTTCGCAAGCGCAACTGGCTGCCATGGTTGGGGTGTCGCGTAACACGATTAGCTCTATTGAAACGGGGCAGTTTTGCCCCACGGCAAAATTGGCGCTGATTTTGTGTATCGCCTTGGACAAGAAGTTTGAGGACTTGTTCTTTTTCGCATAGCCACACCAAAACCGCTCCATACTATGTGTATCACATACACATATGAGGAGCTGGACATGACCTTCAACAACAAGCAAACCAAATTGCAGGCCAAGCAACTAACCAAGGGGCACCGCGGCGCGGGCTTTGCGCTGTTGGCTATCAGTTTTGCGGTTGCGGCGGCGGCGGGTTTGCTGCCTTTTTTGCATGATTTCACGGCTGCGCAGGCCGTTGCCGTGCTGCCCTACCCGCACAATGACTTCACACCTTGGGCGGCGCAGGGGATTCAACTTGGGGTTGCGCTGCTGCTGGTGATGCTGGTTGCACTGCTGGTTGCGCCGCTGCGCGTTGGCCGCGAGGCGTGGTACTTCGGCGGCGCAGATGCACGCAAACGTAGCCGCAAGCGTGTGATGTTTTGGCTGCAACCGCGCTGGGCCTTCAAGGCGGCGTGGTTTGTGATTAGCCTGCGTGTGCGCAAGTTGCTGTGGGCGGTATTGTTTTTCGTGCCGGGTGGGTTCTTGTTTGGTGGCACTCTTTGGCAGGCGCAGCAAAGCAATCTGGATGTTGCGCTGTTTGCTGCTGCTGCGGTGGGCGGTGCGCTATTGCTGCTGGTTGGTGCAGGGTTTTACGCCGCCACGGTGCAACGTTACGCACTTGTGCTGTCTATTTTGGCCAAGCAGCCGCGCTGCAAACTGCGCAATGCTGTGCAACTAAGTTGCGCGCGCACAAATGATCAATGTGCGGCACTATTGCGCTATAAGTTGAGCTTTTTGCCGTGGTATGCGCTGTGCGTGCTGGTGGTGCCGCTGCCGTTTGTGCTGCCGTATTTGGTGCAGGCGCGGGCCTGCCGCCACGCGGAGCTGCTGCGGGGCGGGGTGTGAAGTTTTTGTTGACAATTCTCGGATATTGTGCTATAATGTGGGGGATTGAAGCAGAAAGGAGAATTAAAACATGGGTACTTTCTTAGGCGTAATGAGCATCGTGTTTGGCGGAATCTTGACAATTGTGACACTCAGACCCTTCCTGCGCATTTTCCGCTAAGTGCATTTTCGGACGAACTTCATTCCTCAGAAAGGAGAATATATTGATGAGTAATGTTTCGGCCTTTTTGGGCTTTTTTGGCGGGTTGTCGTTGATTGCCCTAGGCGTGTTTTCGATTATCTTTTGGTAAGTGATGCGCACATAACATAAATGAACCATCTCGCTTGCGGGGTGGTTTTTGCAAGTTTTTTGTTGACATTTCACGGATAATATGTTATAATGCGGGGGATTAAAATAAAACAGAAAGGAGAAACAACCATGGGTATTTTCTTTGGCGTGGTGAGCATTGTGTTTGGCGGCATTTTGGCTATTGCAACGCTCGTGCCCTTCGTTCGCATTTTTATCTAAAGCACAAGCCCTCATTTCTCAGAAAGGAGAAAACTCGATGGATAACTGGGTGGCCTTTGCTGGCTTTTTTAGTGGTTTGGCGCTGATTGCCTTTGGCGTGTTTTCGATTATCTTCTTATAAATTGTAGCACAAAACATAAATGAACCACCCCATTTGGGGTGGTTTTGTGTTATCGTTGCATCAGCAGGTGCGTCCATTGGGGAATTTCGCGCTTGGGCACTTTCATTTTGTAGGATTGGCCGTCGTTGGTGTGCACCACAATGGCTTTGAACAGGCCGATTTTGTCTTCGTTCACGGCAACGATGTTTGCGCGGGGGATCTCGAACTCAAACTCATACTTGCCGTCAACCGCGGCGGCGATTATCCCGCCAACCAAACCGCCCATTGCGCCGGCAACCCCGGCTGCGGTGACTTTTTCTTTCAGCGCGATGAGGCGATGTGTGGTGAGCAGCAAGTCGCCGTTTTGTGCGCCGAGTGCGCCAACCTTGAATTTTTCCACGTTGCCGAACATGGTGCTGTCTACGCGCAAGCACAGCGTTTCAACCAGAGCAACGATGTTTGTGCCGCAGCAAGGGCAGAACTCGGGGGCGACCTCCACTTTGCTTTTGCTGGCGCAAACGTGGCAGTTCACTTTAATTTTAGCCATTCTCTTTTCCCTCCAATATTGATTTGTATATTCTAACATGTTTGTGCGCGGCTGTCAAGCAAAAAATCTCTGTAAACTCTTGCAATTGTGTGGCGTTCGTGTTATACTAAAGAATGAGGAATTGTAGCCCCCACCGTCATCGCGTGCGCGATGCCACCTTCCCCGCAAGCGGTGGAGGCTATTATGAGGATAATTTTTTCAAGGAGAACCACGTTTGAACGCATATTTGGACAACGCTGCAACCACTAAGCTCAGCCAGGCCGCGCGCGAAGCCATGTTGCCCATGCTGGATGAACTATACGGTAACCCATCGTCGCTGCACAGCCACGGGCAAGCTGCTGCGCGGCAGCTGCAACATGCGCGTGAGGCCATTGCTCGCTGCATTGGTGCGCAGCCGCGTGAAATTACCTTCACCGCAGGCGGCACTGAAGCAAATAACCAGGCGATTATTAGTGCTGCTCGACTGGGCGACAAAGCCGGCAAGAAGCACATCATCAGCACGCAGATTGAGCACCATGCCGTGCTACACTGCTTGGAAATGTTGGAAAAAGAACAGGGCTTTACGCTGACACTCTTGTCGGTGGATGAAGAAACCGGCATTGTGCGCTTGACGGATTTTGAGGCCGCGCTGCGTGATGACACTTGCTTGGTCACCATCATGATGGCCAACAACGAGATTGGCAGCATTCAACCTGTGCGCGAAATTGGCGAGATTTGCCGGGCGCGCGGGGTGACTTTTCACACAGATGCGGTGCAGGCGGCGGGGCACATCCCCGTTGACGTGAATGCGCTCAATGTGGACATGCTGAGCCTGTCGGGGCATAAATTCCATGGGCCAAAGGGTGTGGGTGCGCTATATTGCCGCCGTGGCGTGCCGTTGCGGCCATTGCTGCGTGGCGGCGCACAAGAGCGGAATCGCCGTGCGGGCACAGAGAACATGCCGGCCATTGTGGGTATGGCTGCCGCGTTGGTGGAGGAAGTCGCCCACCTTGACGAAACCGCCACACGCATTGCGAATTATCGTGACCAGCTGATTGACGGTCTATTAAAGATAGAAAAGAGCCAGCTCAACGGCTGTGCGAGCAATCGCTTGCCGGGGAATGTGAACCTGTGTTTTCATGGCATTGAGGGCGAGGCGTTGCTGCTGCTGCTGGACATGCAGGGCATTGCGGCGTCGTCGGGTTCGGCCTGCACGAGCGGCTCGCTTGACCCCAGTCATGTGCTGCTGGCGCTTGGTTTGCCACACGAAATTGCGCATGGCTCGCTGCGGCTGAGCCTGAGCCGCTACACCACGCAGGCGGAAGTTGACCATGCGCTGCGGGTGATACCGGGTGTGGTGGCGCGGTTGCGTGAGATGTCGCCGATGTGGGAGGGGTAATATGTATGAGAATGACGGTATTGGCGTATGCCAATTGAACGCTGACGATGTGATAGCAGTGCTGGAAAAAGAAAAAACGCTTACCCTTGCCACATCTGCAGACAACCGTGTGACTACCCGACAAATGAGCCATGTAAATGAGGGGCTAGCGGTGTATTTCCAAACAGGAGCGCATTACCTCAAAATCCAACAAATCAAAGCCAACCCCAATGTAGCGATGAGCGTTGGCGGATATGAACTGGAGGGCGTGGCAACGTTGATTGGGCATCCGCTGGATGAACTCAACCGCTTTTTTATTGAGAAATATCAAGCTAAGCATCCGCAGTACGCCAAACGCTGGTCGGCGTTGCCCAATCAAGTGTTGGTGAAAGTAGAAGTTACGTTGGTGCGCCGATGGTGCTATGTGAACGGCGAACCTGTTATTGCAATTTGGGAGGGGTAATTTTGCACATTGATTTGAATGCCTATCCGCAGGAATTTCACGTACTGCTGCGCGGCGCAACCTGCCACGACAATAGCTACTCGCCCAATGCAACGGTGATTTTTATCGACAAGGATGATGGATATTACCTTAAAATTGCAGGCAAAGGCAAGCTGCAACGCCAAGCCGACATGACACGCTATTTTCATGGCAAGGGATTGAGCGGCGAAGTGCTTGCTTACATTTCGGCTGAGCAAGATTGGCTGCTGACAACAAGCGTGCAGGGCGATGACTGCATTGCCGAAAAACATCTTGCGCAGCCCGAGCGGCTTTGTGATATCTTGGCGGAACGGCTGGCCATGTTGCATGCGTTAGATTACGCCGATTGCCCGGTGCAAAACCACACGCAAGAATATCTGGCCACGGTGGAGCGGAATTACCGCACAGGCGAGTACGACAAGAGCAAATTCCCGGATAGTTATGGCTACGCCAGCGCGGAGGAGGCCTATGCCGTGGTGCAGGCACAAGGGCACTTGCTGCAAAACAACACGCTGTTGCACGGCGACTATTGCCTGCCGAATATCATCCTGAAGGATTGGGCGTTTTCCGGGTTTATCGACTTGGATAGCGGTGGCGTGGGCGACCGCCACGTGGACCTGTTTTGGGCACTGTGGTCGCTTGAGTACAACCTGCAAACGCCGCAATATAACCAGCGGTTCATCGATGCCTATGGGCGTGATAACATAGACGAAAACATGTTGCGTGTGGTTGCTGCTTGCGAGGTGTTTGGGTAGGAGGAGGGTTTGCGTGAAAAAAGCACTAACTTTCGCCGTCTGTTTTCTGCTGTTGTGCGGCATGGTTTTGTTGCCGTCATGCACGGCAAGTGGTGATGATTACTATGTTGACCTCCCGCCTAACTGGACACCCGCCGCCCGCCTTCCCGACGACGCTATCATACTAAATGATGAAATCGGTATACCCGATGTGGCGTTGTACATTGCAGTGTTGAGTGCGATAGAGGGGGGACGCGCATCGCACTTCGGGCGGACAGGCGAAGGCACCTTCACCGCTGGCGAGGCAGCAGCGGTAACCAGCATACGTATCAATGTTCACGGTAGCACTCATCCTGATCTTGATTCAAGTGACCTTCGCTGGCAACCCCCGCGCAACTTAAGAGGGGTAGAACATTTGAGGAATCTGGAAGAACTGCGATTGTCTCTTGAACAGGAACGTGGCCTTCGCGGAGGACTTGATAATTACAATGAGTTGAAACGACTAGAACACTTGCCTTACTTGCGAACATTGATTTTTGTTGATTTGTTATCTCTGTACTATTCTCCAGACAACCCGCCAGAATTTCTGCGAGACTTAAGGCCATTGCAAAACCTAACACAACTAACGCGTTTGAATATGTACGTTGACGGTCTAACAAGCTTGGACGGCATACAAAATTTGACAAACTTAGAGTACTTAAGTGTTCGAACCACGAACGTTAATGTAACTGGTGTCCTTGTAAATTTGCGAGGAATTGAGCATTTAACTAACCTAAGGGACCTGAATGTAAGTAGAGGCCAGCTGACAAATTTAGATGAAGTGCGATATTTAGTTAACCTTACTAGCCTATGGGTAAGCAACAACCAATTAGCGGATATCAGTGCTGTTGCGCATTTGAAAAATCTAGAGAATCTTGATGTTAGTCAAAATCAGCTTACAAATTTAAGCGATGTGCGTAATCTCGTCAATCTTACGAATCTTGCGGCAAATCATAATCAATTAACAAATTTAGACGATGTGCGCAATCTTGTTAATCTTACGCGTCTTATGGCACGCGAAAATCCATTGACAGATGCCAGCGCAGTTTCATATCTTCCGAATTTGCACTTTTTTGATGCGCGCAGTGGTTTCTTAAGTGACACTAACCCAGATTTCTACTTCGATCTTAGGAGAGAAACATCATAAACCGGATAATACGTTAACACTAAGGAGTGAAAATAATATGTATAGCGAAAAAGTAATCGAACACTTCACCAACCCGCGCAATGTGGGCGAAATCGCAAACCCCAGCGGTGTGGGCGAAGTGGGCAACGCCCAATGCGGCGATATCATGCGCGTATACCTGAAAATTGAAGATGATGTGATTGTTGATGTGAAGTTCAAGACCTTCGGCTGTGCGTCGGCGATTGCAAGCAGCTCCATGGCCACCGAGATGATTAAGGGCAAGGCGGTGGCAGAGGCTCTGGAGCTGACCAACAAGGCTGTGGCTAACGCGCTCGACGGCCTGCCGCCGGTGAAGATGCATTGCAGCCTGCTGGCGGAGCAAGCGGTGAAGGCCGCCATCAAGATGTACTACGACAACAACGGCATTGAGTATGATGCTGCGCTGTTTGCCAAGCTTGGCAACGATGCGCACGACCATGGAAATGGGGATTTGGTGGAGGAGTAAGTCGCTTCGCCGTGTCCTATTCTAATTTTCTGGAGGATTAACTGATGAGAAAATTACTTGGTTTGGCGATGAGCGTTACGATGTTGCTGGTGCTTGCCGGCTGCTTTGTGACCGAAGAGCAGCAAAATGAAATCACAACGGCGCGGGCCCCCGGGCATGAGCAAGAAACACAGCATGTGCGAGATGTTGCGGTGCAAGTTGCGGCGGGTGGTGCGCACTCCATGGCGTTGCATGCCGATGGCAGCGTGTGGACCTGGGGCGGCAACTGCTTTGGTCAGTTGGGCAATGGAAGCATAACGATCTATCGTGACCATGTTCACATTGATGAAGACCACAGCCAGCACAGCCCTATTCGGGTGATGGAAAACGCTGTATACATCGCGGCGGGCAGTGATTCCAGTTTTGCCATCAATGCAGACGGCGAGCTGTTTGCGTGGGGAAGCAACCAGCGCGGCGAGCTGGGCGATGGCACGCGTGAAAATCGCTTGACGCCAGTGAAAATTATGGATGATGTTGTGTTTGTGGAAAGCGGCTGGTATACCACGGTTGCCATCACCAGCGATGGCAGGCTTTGGACTTGGGGAATTGACATTACACAACTGGGCTGGGATGTTTATTCGCTAACGCCGGCTCATGTTATGGATAACGTTGCGGTTGCTGCGTTAGGCAACTGGCACATGATGATGCTAACCAACGACGGTCGTTTGTATGGCATGGGCTCGGCGCGCTATATGGGTGAAGTGTTTTCAGACCCGAATGCAATTTATCGCACGCCGCGGTTCATCAAAGCAGATGTGCGCAGCGTTGTGGTGAGCGGGCAAGCTGTGTTTGCGCTGACGGTTGAGGATAGACTATATAGTTGGGGTCCAAGCAGAGACTCGGGTGTTGACACCACTGCGTTTTGGGTATATATACCCACGCTGGTTTTGGATGATGTGCAAGAAGTGTTTCCCGGCAGCATGGCGTTGCGCAATGACGATAGCCTTTGGATTTGGGGAGAAGTGAGCGGCAGCTTCACGGGGCCGTGGGGTGGATCGGTACTGGACGTAATTGTGGAATACGGCACGCCGCAACAGCTGATGGAAAACGTGCTAACCGCACACGGCAACATGACGAGGCATCGACTGTTGATCACGCGTGACTTTTATCTTTATGCTTGGGGAGATAACCAATTTGGTCAGCTGGGCACCGGCCACGCCAATGTGTTTGAGTTGATTGCGCCGGAAGATGATTACGATTTTTATCACTATGAATTGATTGACGACCACAACGAAACTGCTCCTGTGCGCATTGGACGTGTGGGTTAATAAAATAGCGCAGCAGAGGATGAGGAATAAACGATGACCATACACGAACTACAACAAGAAATTCTGCGCCTGAAGCGCGAAACCGACACCTGCATTCTTGCGCACAGCTACCAAGCGCGTGAGATTTTGGAAGTCGCTGACGTGTGCGGGGACTCGTTCACATTGGCTTTAGCGGCAGTGCAGCAACCGCACCGCAACATGCTGATGTGTGGCGTGCACTTCATGGCTGAAAGCGTCAAGCTCCTCGCGCCCGAAAAAACCGTGCGGTTGGCGAATCCACTCGCCGGCTGCCCTATGGCCGAGCAAATGGACAAAGATATCATCAGCGCAGTGAAGCAAAGCTTGCCGGACTACACCGTGGTGGCGTACATCAACACTACGGCCTCGCTCAAAACCGTGTGCGATGTGTGCGTGACGAGCTCCAGTGCGGTGCAGATTGTGCAGCGCATTGACAACCCGAATATCCTGTTCATTCCCGACAAAAACTTGGGTGCGTGGGTGGCGGACCAATGCCCGGAAAAGAACATCAAGCTCCTCGAAGGCGGTTGCCCCATTCATGCGGCCGTCACGGTTGCGGATGTACAGGCGGCTCGTGCGGCGAACCCGGAGGCTTTGTTGCTGGTGCACCCGGAGTGTGTGCCCAGTGTTGTTGCCCTTGCGGATTACGTTGGCTCGACGACGGGGATTATGCAGTATGCCAAGCAGTCTGCGGCGCGGGAGTTTATCATTGGCACAGAGGCGACCATTGCCGAGCATTTGCAGTATGACTGCCCCGACAAGCGGTTTTTCGCGCTGGGTACGAAGCTGGTTTGCCCGAACATGAAGTTGACGACTTTGCCGGATGTTCTGCTTGCACTGCGCGGCGAGGGCGGCACGGTGATTGACATGGACGATGAGATGATTGCCAGTGCGCGCAAATGCGTGGACAAAATGATTGAGCTGGGTGGGTGAGAGATGATGTCTTGCCTAGTTTGTGAGCGCATTGCCATGATTCGCGGCGGCGCTAATCCGCATTTTGTTGCGGAACTGGACACCGGTTATGTTGTGCTGGGTGACCACCAGCGATTTCGTGGCTACACGCTGTTTTTGTGCAAACAGCACGTCAATGAACTGCACGAACTTGAACATAGCTTTAAACTGCGTTTTCTTGAAGAAATGACACAGGTGGCCGAAGCGGTCTACCATGCCTTTGCGCCAGATAAACTCAACTATGAATTGCTGGGCAATGGCGACACGCACTTGCATTGGCACATCTTCCCTCGCCGAGCGGGCGACACCCCGCAACCCGGCCCGGTGTGGTGGTTGCCTTGGGAGGAAATGTGCGCCGAAAGCACTAAGCTTGGCGATGAAGATAGAACCGAAATGATCGCGTTGTTGCGGCGCGAGCTGGAGAAATTACGATGACCTTCTTCGACGAATTTGCGCGGCTCGGCAACTGCGCCAGCGGTATTGTATTTATCGCAAGGAGATTTAGTGCTGATGCGGGTGGGGTGAAGAGGACGGACGAGCGAAGCTCGCCCCTACGAGCTTTCGGCCAAAGGCCGCCGAGTCAGTAAAAAATCTTGGGCGGATTTACATCCGCCCCTACAGGTCGCGATTCACTTCAAATAAGGAAAAACCTATGACTTTCTTCGACGAATTTGCCTCGCTCCGCGAACCTTCCTCAGTCCGCCCGAGGCGGCCAGCTCCTTCCCGAGGAAGGAGCCAAGGGGCTTAAAAGCATATTGACATCAAAACTTGAAGAAACAAGCTTCGGCTCCTTCCTTGGGAAGGAGCTCCCGCCGCAGCGGGTGAGGAAGGCTCGCGGAGCGACGTGGCCGGCTCCTTTGCTTTCACCATGGCTACACACTGCCCACAAACAAGTATAGGAGCACACATTGATACAACACTACGATGACTTTTGCGCAGCCCTGCTGGATGCCGGGTTCAGCCTGGGCGACAAAGACGCGCACATCTTCAGTTTGCTGGTGAACAGCTGGAACGAAGACGGCCCGCAGCAATGGCACACCGGCAACCCCGACACCGACCCATGGGAGTGGCGCATGCGTGTGCTGCAAGAGCGCAGCGACATCGCCTATGGCAAGCTGTTTTTCAAGAAGTCTGGTTTCATCACACAGGAGTTTTATCCGTGCTTTTTGGCGGCACGGCGCGGCGGCATGAGCTTCTATGAAGCGTATGAAAGCGGCACGATTTCGCACTATGCCAAGCGAATCTACGACGTGGTGGCCGAGTTCGGCTGCTTGGCGACGGACAACATCAAGCGCGAGGCGGGCTTCACACGGGACGAAAAATCAAAGTTCGACAGCGCATTGACCGAGCTGCAAATGCGTATGTATCTTACCATGCAGGGGCAGCAGCAAATTGGCACATGGCCCAGCACGGTGTTTTGCACCACGGAGCTATTCTGGGACGGCACGGACGTGTTTGAGCGGGCGGCTGCGCTTGATGCCGACGAGGCTGCTGAGATCATTGAGCAGCGGGTGCTGGAATTGAACCCTGCGGCGCAGGCGAAGAAGATTGCGAAGTTTATTACGGGCTAGTGTAGGGGCGGGCCATTGGCCGTCCGAGATATTATCATAGTGCACAGCGAAGAACAGGCGCGGACGCGCAATGCGTGCCCCTACAATGACCAACATAGGAGGTTCCCATGCAACAACGCATCGCCGTAATCTCAGGCAAAGGCGGAGTCGGCAAAAGCACCATTAGCGCATGCCTTGCGGTGGAAATGGCCGCGCGGGGCAAACGTGTGCTGCTGGTGGATTGCGACATCGGCCTGCGCAGCTTGGACATGATTTTGGGCGTGGACGAACACGTGCTGTTCAGCTGGGCCGACGCTGCCCTTGGCCGCTGCACAGTAAAGCAGGCGGTGCTGCCCTTTGGCGGCATTCATCTGCTGTGTGCGCCCTTGGCCACCGAAACCGCCCTTGAAGAAGATGCACTTGCGCAGCTGGTGACCACCTGTGGCGATTATGATGCGGTGATTTTGGATGCACCGGCGGGCATTGGCTTTGGCTACCGCGCAGCAGTGCAAGCAGCCAACCGCGCACTGGTGGTTTGCACGGCAGACCTGGTGTGTGCGCGCTCGGCGGCACTGGCAGGCACAAAGGCGCTGAGCATGGGTGTGCAAGAGGTGCGGCTGGTGATCAACCGCTTTGACCGCAAGGTTGCGCTGCAACGCCGTCATCTAGCCATTGACGAAATCATTGACGAAACTGAGTTGCAATTGATTGGCGTGGTGCCGCGGCAAAGCCAGCTGTTCTTTCAAACCAGCAACGCCAATGTGCTGGAGGCTGGTTTGGTGACGCAGGCGGTGACGCAAATCGCTGCGCGTCTTGCCGGCGAAAATGTGCCGCTGATGATTCCCAATGCACAGTGACCATCTGTGGTGGAACTTAGTAAATCGAATGCAAAATATCCGTAACCCCGGTGAGGAATTTCACACAAACCCAGCGACAAATTAGCGAAACCGAAATTTTTAACTAAAATTTACTAATCACATGTCTAAAGTCTAACAATGGAGGAAACACTAACCATGAAACGTGCATTAGCTATCATTCTTTGCCTGCTGCTGACCGCAGGCGTAGCCACTGTGTTTGTCGCTTGCGGCAACGGCGGCAACGAAGTCGCCTTGGCGGACTTCCCCAACGTGGGCGTGGGCGGCGATGACGTGGCGGCCATGGGCACCGCCGGCAACGCCACGCTCATACCCTTTGCAACCCTAGATGACAACGACAACGCCACTGTGCTTGGCTTGGTAGACCTGTTTAGCACGCGCGGGCAACGCATTACCCTAAATGACCGCAGCGAAGTGACGGTTAACCGCGGCGAATGTCCCCTGCGGGGCGACGAGCGTATACTGAGTATAACGGCACAAGGGCAAGAAGTGCTTGTTAGTGTGCAGGAAAGCGACGGCGTGCGCACGCTGTATGGTCGTGGCTGGATTGCAGGCAGCGAAAATGATCCCTACACGGTGCGTGTTGACCTCAATGCGCCACTCACCACCCGCGCTGTGGCTACCATTGCCACTGTGCCCACCACGGCGCGCACCACCGCCACGGTTGATCCCATTGAGGCTGCGCGTCGGGAAATTCTTAACAGCGACATGACCGAGCAAGAACGCCAGCGCGCGTTCCGTATGCTTAGCTATCGCATGGACGGCAACGGCGTGTTCTACACCGAGCGCGACCCTTGGCAAAAGCAATTTGGCTTTAACGCGCTGTTTGACATGGCTTCGCCCTTTTTGCAAATGGTGTATGGCACCATTCGCCTGAACTTCCGCTATGGGTACATGTATGACATTTACCAAGAAGGTCCCAACCGCAACCGCGTGCGCCACGACGCCAACGGCAACCCCATGTTCCTGCTGGACGAACGCGGCAACCGCATTCCCAAAGACTGGCTGATTCAAATGTGGGCAGGCCGCTATGGCTTGGCCATGCTGGGCGCTGAAATTGGCGTGTATACCAAACCCAGCACGCAGGCTGCACAGCACTTTTTCTCGGCCGTTGAGCAAGAATACGTCATCATGACCATTAGTGTGTATCAGCACGACTTCCAAAGCGGCCGCACGCAGCATTTGTTCCGCCGTGGCCCGCACCCCACTTGGTGGATCACCGGCTTTGTGCCCGGCGCGTTCCACAACCCCTATGCCAACAATCGCGGCAAAAGCGAAGTAATCACCGTGGGCACACTGACCTTCCCCAGCCCGCAAATGATGAACTTGGTGGCCGACGCATGGGTGCGCGCAGGTTTCCGGGAAATCAACGGCATTCCCACGCATCTCAACCCTGAAACGCTCACGCGGCGCGGCAACAGCATCCACTTCAGTTGGCAATATATGGACCAAGACGTGCCTAGCCACCGCTTTGGACGCCCTAATTAGGACTTTTGTGACTTTTTAGAAAAAAGTTTGTGAAAAAGACTTGACAAACGCGAGAATATCTGATATCATTGTAAGTGCAAATGGGTTTGGCTTGGGCAAAGCTCAAACACCATTGCAATAAACTTTGAACTCAACCCATTTATTATGAAAGGAACCTAAACCCCATGAAAAAAATTCTGACTATCGCAATTGCCCTTATTATGGCTCTTTCCCTGATGGTTGGCGCTGCTGCAAACACAGCCGGCACCGATGCCATCGACAACATGCGTGACTTGGTTGCTGAAGTGGCTGAAGCCGTCGGCGGTCTGGACGTGCTTGCTGCTATCGTGAACGACTTCTTCGTAAGCGCTGGCATTGATGTTGAAGGCGAAATGCCTGAAGGTGCTGACGAAGCCCTCAACAACACCATCACTGCTCACCTGATTGCTAATGGCCATGATGAAGACGGCCGCTTGGTAAGCAGCCTGAACAACATGTTCAGCAGCGATTTCATGAACTTTTTGGCTCGTCTGTATATCCCCTGCTGGGAAAATCCCGTTGACGTGCCTACTGGCGACAGCAACGTGATTGCTATTGCAGCTGCTGCTATCGTTGCAGTTGCAGGCGCAGGCGCATTTGTAGTGCTGAAGAAAAAAGAAGAGAAATAAGCCCAATTTTCTCAAATCAAACCCTCGGTTAACGCCGGGGGTTTTTTCGTTGTATAATGTAGCATGAACATGACACAATTGAAGCGCGGGCAAAGCGCAATAATTAAACAGGTGCATGGTGCGGGTGTGGTTGCACTGCGCCTGCAAGAGCTTGGGCTAACCCCCGGCACCGAAATTACGCTGCAATGCACTGCACCGTTGGGCGATCCACTGCTGCTGCGCCTGCGGGGCTATTCGCTTGCGTTGCGGCGGGAGGATGCAATGCTGCTGGAAATGATAATGTTGCGTGGTTGAGAGGATTTGCTGCTTGCTTTTTTGCGCAATGTATGATATAATAGACACAGAGCGTTTCGTCTAGATGCAACGTGATTAATGCACAGCGAAGCGACGGAGCTCACCGCAGGTGTGGTATAATAGAGATGGGGCCTAGCAAGGAGGTATACACATATGAGTAAAAAAATTACAATTGGCGCGGCGTTGGCGCTTGCGTTGATTATGGTTGCGGTGGCCATTCCGCTAACGTTTTTGTTTGCCGAAAACCGTTTGAATACCCTGATGGGTGACCTGCATCACCGCGTGGCGCAGGCACATGCCCTAGAGGAAATTCGCGGTGTGGTGCAAAGCGAATTTTACCGCAGCTTTAACGAGGATGACATCATTGCCGAAATGGTGAGTGGCTTTGTGCTGGGTTTGGGTGACGAACATAGCCGCTATTTACCGCCGGAGCAGTGGAACGCGTTTTTGCAACGGCTAGAAGGTCAACAACCCGACCTTGGGCTGGAATTGCGCTATGTGCCGGGCGATGTGATTGAAAATGATGACGAAGAGGAAGTGCCTGCAACCGAACCCGGCGTGCTGGTGATTGCACAGGTTGCGCGTGATAGCCCTGCTGACCGGGCAGGTTTGCGCAGTGGCGACCAGCTACTGCGCGTGGAAACGCTCACCCTAGTGTTGTTTGACGAGGACGACCTCACCACCTATAACGCAGATAGCTTGATGTCTGCTATTCTCAATGTTGGCGTGGCACAGGTTGAACCCATGGTGGCCGTGGACTTTACTTTTTTGCGTGATAATGAGCGCTTGGAAGCGAATGTGAGGCTGGGGGCGGGGGTCTCCACCGTGGCTAGGGAGATGATGGCCGATGCCAACGGCAGCGACACCATTGGGTATATCCGTATTTTCTCGTTCTTTCGTGACACCGCAAGCGACCTAGACACGGCTATCCGAGCCATGGAAGCCGCCGGGGCCAATGCGTTTATACTTGACTTGCGCGGCACTTATGATGGCACTTTGGAGTTTGCCGCGCAGGCGCTTAACCTGCTGATGCCGCTTTCTCAGCCGGGTGATGCGATTGCCACCATTCATTTTCGTGGCGAGCGCGAACCGCAGTCGTTCACTTCGGATGCGTTCAATATTTTTGATGGCATTGTAACGCAGGGCATGGTGGTGTTGATTGATGAAAACACCGCAGGGCCGGCAGAGCTGTTTGCGCACGCGCTTGCGGTTGCGCGCCCGGCAGAAGTAGTGCTGGTGGGGCGTCCCACGCGTGGTATTAATACGGTGCAGGGACATTTTCCACTGTCGCAAGTGGGTGGTGGGATTATTCTCAGCGTGGGTACCATTGTTCCCGTTGGTGGCGATGCCAACTGGAACGTGGATGGCGTGCAGCCCAGCCCGCCCAGCGACACGCTGCAATACAACCCATATAGCGATGCGTCGCAGTTGCAGGGTGCGATTCGGCACCTTACGCCGACGACAGAAGAATAATAAGAAAAAGCAAACCCCCACTTTCTGCGTGGCAGAGAGTGGGGGTTTGCATGAGCTGCAGGTGTTGCCGCGAAGCGCCTGCTCCCCGCAGGGGCACAGCGAAGCGACGGAGCCGCACCGCAGGTGCTATCTCCAGATTTTGATGACGCCTTCGTCGTTGAGCACCTTGAGCAGAGTCATGAGGATGGGCGCGAGCAAAATGCCGATGATGCCGAACAGCTGCAAGCCCATATACATCGCCGCAATGGTAACCACGGGCGGCAAGCCAAGGTTGGCGGCCATGACTTTTGGCTCCACAATTTGGTGCACGATGGTGATGGTGACGTAGATGAGGATAAGTCCAAGTGCCAGCCAGAATTGCCCCATGATCAAGCTGTACAGCGCCCAAGGGGTGAGCACAAAGCCTGCGCCCACGGCGGGCAGGAAGTCCAGCACGGCAACCACGGCGACGATTGTCCACAGGTAATTGCCGCTGTAGATGCCAAGCAGGCGCATGATGGTGAGGCCGATTGCCACTTGCGCGGCGGTGGAAACCATGATGATGGTGTAGGCCTTGAGCAGCTTGCCCAGTGAAGAAAACAGAATACGCTTGGCGGCCGACAGCGCGTCTTGGCGCTTTTGCGGCAATTGGCGCTTGATGAACCGCACGATGTCGTCGTAGCCGATGGTCATGAAAAAGCTGGTGATGACGGTGATGACCACGGCCACAGCCACGGCGGGAATGCGCCCGGCAAAACTAAGCACACCACTGACCGGTGCGCGGAACCACGCGAAATCGATGTTAGACACCAAGCCCATGACTGCGCCGCCCTCACCATAGGCGAACGGGTCGGTGACGTTATATTGTAACCAGGTGTTGAGGCTTTCTTGCATGCCGGCGGGCAACCAGCGTGTGAGTTCGCTCACTCGCTCGGCCAAGCCGATGACCAGCTCGGGCAGGTTCTGCACTTGCTCGGTCAGAAAGCTTGCGAAGTTGGTGGCGCTTGCCCACAGCCGCATGCCAAGGGCCGCGATGATGCTGACAATGACCAAATAAAACAGCAGCACGAGCATCACGGCGGTGAACTTTTTCTTCATTTTGAACTTGCGGTTGGCGAAGTTCATGGGGCGTTGCATGCAGGTGGCCAAGAAAAACGCAAACATAAACGGAAAAACCAGCCAAAAGGCGTAGCGCATGAACAGATAAAACGCTACCAGTATCAGTAGATAGTAGGCGGTGTCGATGATGCGCTCGAGGCGGCGTTGGGTGGGTTGGCGAAGTTCGGGCATGGTATCCCTCCTTTTTATGCTAGGTATATGCGGAGTGCAGGGATGGCGATTACGCTATTTCTCAACCCAAGAAATCCTTCAACCGTTTGCTGCGGCTGGGGTGGCGCAGCTTGCGCAGGGCCTTGGCCTCAATTTGGCGAATGCGCTCACGCGTAACCTCGAACTCGCGGCCAACTTCCTCCAAGGTGTGCGGGTGGCCGTCTTCAAGGCCAAAGCGCATGGCCAGAACCTTCGCCTCACGCGGGGTGAGGGTTTTGAGCACATCGGCCAGTTGCTCTTTCAGCAGCATCATGCTGGCTTTGTCGGCGGGGGCGGGGGCGTCTTCGTCGGGGATGAAATCGCCCAGCAGGCTGTCCTCTTCTTCGCCAATGGGGGTTTCGAGACTCACTGGCTCCTGCGCCACACGCAGAATTTCGCGCACGCGCGCCACTTCCATTTCCAGCCGCACAGCGATTTCCTCCACGGTGGGGTCGCGGCCAATTTCGTGAAGCAGCTGCGTGTTGGCTTTCTTCACTTTATTGATGGTTTCGACCATATGCACGGGGATGCGGATGGTGCGGGCTTGGTCGGCAATGGCACGAGTGATGGCTTGGCGAATCCACCAGGTGGCGTAGGTGCTGAACTTGAAGCCCTTGCTGTAGTCAAACTTGTCCACGGCTTTAATTAGCCCCAGATTACCTTCTTGAATGAGGTCGAGAAACTGCATGCCGCGGCCAACGTAACGCTTGGCGATGCTGACCACTAAGCGCAGGTTTGCTTCAGCCAGACGCTTTTTGGCATAGGCGTCGTCGTCGTTGATGCGGATGGCCAGCTCAATTTCTTCCTCGGGGGTCAGCAGCGGCACGCTACCAATTTCCTTGAGATAGACCTTCACCGGGTCATCCAGCAGCAGGCTTTTGTCTTCGGTAACAAGCCCTAACTCGATGTCTTTGGGCGTTTCGAGGTCGAAATCGTCCAGCTCAAGGTCAATGCCAAGCGTGAGGTCGGCGGTCAGCTCCGCAAAATCGTCGATGATTTCCACGCCCTGTTTTTCTAGGGTTTCATACAGGCGGTCGAGGTCATCGATGTCGATGCCTGGCTCTGCAAAAATCAAGTCGATTTCTTGCATGGTGAGCTTGCCGCTGGCCAGCCCTTTGTTGATGAGCGCTTGGATGGACGGGCTGAAGGTGAAGGTTTTCTCTTCCATGGTGTTTCTCCTAGTGATTAGTGGATAGTGGTTAGTGATTAGTGTATTTGGTTAAAATTGCGTTGACGCATTCGTCTTCGGTGAGGATATCATCGCCGAGCCCGGCGGCTTGTGCAAAGCGCGCTGCGGCTGGCAAGGTGAGTCCCGCTTGTAGCAGCACATCGCGCTGGGCAAAGACCTCGCGAGGGCTGCCTTGGGCAATGAGGCTGCCGTTGTGCATCACCAGTACACGGTCGGCCTGCATGGCTTCTTCCATGAAGTGGGTAATGAGCAGCACGGTTTTGCCCTGCCGGTGCAACTGGATGACGGTGTCCATGACCTCCTGTCGGCCGCGTGGGTCGAGCATGGCAGTGGATTCGTCTAGGACAATCATTTGCGTTTGCATGGCGAGCACGCCTGCGATGGCCACGCGTTGTTTTTGCCCGCCACTGAGCTTGTGCGGCTCGGCGGTGGCGAAGTCGCTCATGCCCACTTGAGCCAGTGCGTCGTCCACGCGTGTGCGGATTTCCGCCGGCGGCACGCAGAGGTTTTCGGGGCCAAAGGCCACGTCATCTTCCACAATGGCGGCGATAATCTGGTTGTCGGGGTTTTGAAAGACCATGCCGATTTGGCGGCGAATGTCGAATAAATTATCTTCAATCGAAGTGTCCAAGCCGTTGAGCAGCACTTGGCCGCTATCGGGCGCAAGCAGGCCGTTGCAGAGCTTGGCCACGGTGGATTTTCCGCTGCCGTTGTGCCCCAACATGGCCACGAACTCGCCTTGTGCGATGTTGAAACTCAAATTTTGCACGGCAGGTGAGACTTGTGTGTTTTCATCTAAAGCTGGGTAAGCGAAGCTGACATTGTGAAACTCTAGCATGTGCTGCCTCCTTGCCAAATGGCGGTGCTGCCACAGGGGAGCACATGCCCGGTGCTTTCCACCGGCAGGCCGATTTCCGTGCAGCTGACGGTGCCGCCCAGTTGTGGCACCAAGCTTTGCCCCAGCAGATATTCCATCACGCCGGGTGAAAATTCTGCGCTATAGCTGTTGAGCAGCAGCATGCCTTGCGGGCTAAGCAATTGCGCGCACAACTGTAAAAAGCCTTGCAGTTCGTCGGCCAGTTGCCACACTTCGCCGCCGGGGCCGCGGCCGTAAGAAGGCGGGTCAAGCAAAATCACGTCGTAAACATTGCCGCGGCGGATTTCGCGCTGTGCGAACTTCACGCAGTCGTCTACCATCCAACGCACGGGCTTGTCGGCTAGGTTGCTGAGTGCGGCGTTTTCTTTGGCGCGCTGCACCATGCCCTTGGAGGCATCAACATGGGTGACGTGCGCACCGGCGGCCAAACATGCCACGGTAGCGCCACCTGTATAAGCGAATAAATTCAGCACTTTTTTGTCTTCGGCATGTTGCTGCAAAAAAGTCCAGTTGATGGCTTGTTCGGGGAAAAGCCCCGTGTGTTTGAAGCCCATGGGCTTGATGTGAAAACGCAGCTCGCCATAGCTGATTTGCCATTGCTCGGGCATGGGCCGCAGGGTTTCCCAGGCGCCGCCGCCGCTTTTGCTGCGTTGATAGCGTGCGTGTGCTTTGGCCCACAGCGGGTGATTGCGGCCTTGCCAAATCACTTGTGGGTCTGGGCGAATGAGCACGATGTCGCCCCAGCGCTCCAAGCGGTGGCCGTCGGCGCAGTCAAGCAGGGCATAGTCTTTCCAGTCGGTAGTGTAGCGCATTTATGAGCCTTTCATTTGATTAAACGCGCTTAAAAACGCATCGTTGTCCTTCAGGTTTGGTTTGGTTTGCGGTTGTTCGGCAAGCAGTTTTGCTGCCCAGCCCTCGGCATTTGCCCAAGGGTTATCCACGTTTTCGCAGGTGATTTTCATGCGCATGGCCTCGTTGAGTTCCTCGGGCGTGAGCACGCCGCTGAGCAGTTCTGGCTCGACACCCTGGCCGTTTTCCAGTCTGGCAAAGAGCTTGAAGGCAAGCTCGCGGTTCACGCGGGTGATGAACTGCTCTGCGCTTATTTTGTCCCGCAGCTTGGCATAAAAATCAGGATGCTGCAACAACAGGCCCAGCAGGCCTTCCTCAGCCTTAGCTGCTTGCGGGTGAATGCCCCGCTGGGGATCGATTGCGGTTTGCAGGTTGCTGTGCGACTGCATGAGCTTGCGATGCTGTTCGCGTTCGTTTTTTCGCATGTCGCGTTTGCGGGTTTGCTCCACTTGGCTGAGAATTGCCTGCTTGTCCACCGTGAGTTCTTCGGCCAGCCGTGCGGCGTAGATATCGCGCTCGGTGGCTGTGCAGCGTGCTAGGACCCGCACCGCCTCGCGCAGGTAATCCGCTTTGCCGGCGGGTGTGGTGAGGTCAAGGTCGCCGCGTGCGCCCAGCAGCGCGAATTCAATGTCATTCGCCGCGTCCTCCAGCAGCTGGCGGTAACGTTCCGCGCCGTAGGTGCGCAGCACGTCGTCGGGGTCTTTGCCGCCGGTGAGTTGAATCACCCGCAGCTTGAGATTCGTGTGCCCCAGCACCTCAAGTGCTCTGGTGGCAGCGCGTTGCCCGGCTTCATCGGCGTCGTAGCTGAGCACCACTTCGTCGGCGTAACGCGCCAGCAGCTGTGCTTGATCACGGGTGAGCGCCGTGCCTAAACAGGCCACCGCCTGGGTGAAACCCGCTTGGTGCAGCGCGATGACATCCATGTAGCCCTCGACCAAAATCAGCCTGCCATTGGCGGTGTTTTTGGCCACGTTCAGGGCGTAGATATCACGGCCTTTTTTGTAGGCCAGAGTGTCGGAAGTGTTGATGTATTTGGGCTTTTCGTCGCCCAGCACGCGGCCACCAAAGGCCACCACGTTGCCGCGCAGGTCGATAATCGGCACCATCACGCGGCCACGAAAACGGTCATAATAGTTGATTTTGCCGCTTTTTTCGCTGCGGCTAACCAAGTTGGCCTCTACCAGCTCTTCGGGTTTGTAGCCCAGCGCCCGCATGTGGTCGAGCAGTGCGCTCCAGCCGGGTGGGGCATAGCCCAGCCCAAACTGCCGCACAATTTGCGGCGAAAGATTGCGCCCGCCCAGCCAGTAGTCAAGGCCAACTCGGCCTGCGGGTTCTTTGAGCTGCTGGTGAAAAAACTTGGCGGCTTCGCGGTTGGCGGACAAAATGCGCAGGCGGCGTTTGCTCAGCCCGTCGTCGTAGTTATCCTCGGGCAGTTGCATGCCCATGCGCTGGCTGAGTGCTTTCACGGCCTCGATGTAGTCCAGACGTTCCATGCGCATGAGGAAGGACACAGCGTCGCCGCCTGCGCTGCAGCCAAAGCAGTAAAACGAGCTGGTGTCGGGGTACACCGCAAATGAGGGCGTTTTTTCGTTGTGAAACGGGCATAGGCCCATGAGCAGTCGCCCGCTGCGCTTGAGTTTGACATATGGCGAAATGATCTGCTCGATGTCTGCGCGGCTACGCAGTTCTTGCAGGTAACTGTCGGGAATGGCCATAGAAACCTCCGTCATCAATGCGTTTCGTTACATGTTTCTGAAGATTCAATGCCTAAGCGCCGTTTGAAAAACTTACAATTTACATCGTGAAAGCCTTCTAGGAATTTGCCAGACTTCAATCCAAATTCAATGAGATATTGATAGGCACAAGGCAAGTAATTCTGGCACTTGTCTGAAAAATTACATATGCCGTGCTTATCGCAATTTTTACATTCGTTACAAAAGTGATATAGATTCCATAGATATTCTTGAACAGCAAAATTTTTCAAGGTCCAAGTGATTTTGTGGTAAAAAATGCTGAATTCATTTTCGCCGATGGCACGCGTGTGTTTGAGATAACAAATATAATTGTATAAAGAGAAAAGCTTTTCATATTTTCTGCTTTCGTGGAGAGGAAGATGATGGAAAAATTCGTCATATTGAAATTTTCCGTGTTCAATCTCATGACGAACGGTATTGATTTCAAGATCGTTCATCATGTTGTGCATAATTTTATGCGTAAACTCAGTTCGACGAATACATAATTGTTTGCGCCATTGACATAACGCAAAAATGCTACCTAAAACTGTTGCGCCGATGGCTAAAGCTGCTAGCCCTAAACCAATCCACTCAATCATAAAAAGCCTCCTTGCTCGCCGAGAACACGCGTGCGTATCACGCACGCCCTTCCTCTTATGCGTTATAGGCGGGGAGTATCACTCCCCGCACCACTAAGCTGCACGTTATTGCACTACACTTCCGCTTGCGCCTTCACCATGGCAATCACTTCATCGATGTACATGACATAGGCCTTGCGGCCAGTGCGTTTTTGCCCGTTGTATGTTTTGGTCAGCGAGCTGATGATTTGCCGCAGCTTGAGGCGATCACCAATGCGCCAAATGCGGTAGTTCACCAGTTGCAGCAGCAGCTCGCGCAGGTGCAACAGGTGTTCGTCCAAGTCGCAGTCGGCATTTTCACGCACACAAGTGCGGATTTCGGTCAGCTCTGCCAGCAGGCCTTCGCGCTGCTGCAAAAAGCGTTGTTTGCCCAAGCTACGGTCGATTTTTCCGCGGATATTGAGCATCATCAGTAGGGTAAGCACGGTGATAATCAAGCCCAAGATACTCGCCCAGTTGCCTAAGTAGTTTAACACGATTTATTTTCTCCTTCACGCTATTTTCTCGAAATGCTTATATATATTCACCGCATCGTCCAAGCGCGCGGCACAAAGCAGCTTTCAAACACGTGCACGGCAAAGCGGTCTGTCATGCCGGCGATGTAGTCTACGGCCGCACGCTCATTGCCTTCGTCGGCGCAAATGCGCTGGAAGTCCTCCGGCAGCTTTTCGGCGTGTTGGGTGAAGTGTTCATACAGCCAGGTGATGATGTCGATGACCTTGCTTTCCTCGCTTTTGCATAGGGGATTGAAATATACGTGGTCAAACATGAATTTGTGCAGGGTATCAAACGCAGCCTGAGTGGCGCCGTCAAGCGCGATGGCGTTAGTGCTGTTTTCCACTGCAGAAAGCACAAGGCTGTGAATGCGCTCGCGTTTGCCTGTGCCTAAGATGGATTTCGGGATGTCTTGCGGGTGCAGCACACCGGCGCGGCGGGCGTCGTCAATGTCGTGGTTGATGTAGGCAATGCGATCGGCTAGGCGCACGCATTGGCCCTCAAGCGTGGTAGGCTGCGGCCCGGTTGTGTGGCGTTCGATGCCGTTGCGCAGCTCCCAAGTGAGGTTAAGTCCGTGGCCGCGGTCTTCGAGCTTGTCCACCACGCGCAGGCTTTGTTCGTAGTGATTGAAGCCGGGCGGATACACCTCGCGCAGGGCGCGTTCGCCGGCGTGACCAAAGGGTGTGTGCCCTAAATCATGCCCAAGTGCGATAGCCTCGGTGAGGTCTTCGTTCAGTTGCAGGCAACGCGCGATGGTGCGAGCAATTTGCGCTACTTCTAAGGTATGGGTCAAGCGTGTGCGGTAGTGGTCACCCTCGGGCGACAGGAATACCTGCGTTTTGTGCTTGAGCCGCCGAAACGCGCTGGAGTGCAAAATGCGGTCGCGGTCGCGCTGAAAAGCGGTGCGCAGGGGGCACTCGGCCTCGGTATGCTGGCGGCCACGCGTGTGCGCGGCCTGCGCCGCGTGTGGCGAAAGCTGTTGCTCGGCTTGTTCCAAGCGTTGGCGAATATGCATAACATCACCTCTACATAGATATACGCGCGAATCGTGCAAGTTCCTGCAAGAACGTGAAAAATTTTTGCGGGTGGTGGTGGAGGGTTGCGGGGAGTGATACTCCCCGCCTATAACGAATGAGCCGCAGGGCGTGCGTGATACGCCCGCGTGTTCTCGGTGAGTGAGTGCGCGTATTACGTGCACCCAACCGCACATCGTTTTAGGCGGCGCGTATTACGCGCCGCAAGTAGTCAAACACTAGATGCACTAGCAGTTGGGGGATTATATTCTTAGCCTATTTGTGGTACAATCTATAAAGACAAATAAAATCAGCGGTAGAGCTGATTAGCCCTGCCGCTTAAATGAAGTGCACTCAAAAAACAAGTGTAAAACTCGCGTGTATCAATTGAGTGTCCCAAGTGTTATAATAATATTGTAGTTAACGAGTGTAGGTGAACTGTATGCCGGTCACTTGCTGGCTGGTGATGGTGAGGCTGTTGGCCGCGAGCACGTAGCTCCACAGTTCAGGCTCAATGCAGGCTTCCGCGCTGTCGCAGAAATCCGGAGTAGTGCAGATATACAACGTGCCATTCGCAGTTGTCCAATTGATGGGCATTTGGGGCTCTTCGGTGATGCCGCTGACGTCGCGCACACCAGTGCCGTCTTCATTGAAGGTATAGAAAACAGCGCCCTGCCAATACCAGTTGCCTGCAACGCTTGCGGCTGTGTCTTGCACTTGTGCGGGTGCAGTGGTAGTGGTTGCGGGTTCTTCGGCTTGCACTCTGGTGTAGCTAAAGCGCACGCCGGATTCTTGGCGGCTTTCGATGGTGACAACATTGTTGGTGATGCTGTAATCCCAGCGCTCAGCGCGGCGAGTGCCTTGCACCACATCAGCGCGGTCAATGTCGATGTTCAAGCGGCCATCACTGGGGATTGACCACGAAAAACCTTGGCGAGGCATGCCTGCGCCACCGCGCACGCCAGTGCCGTCTGCGTTGAATACGTAAGTAAAGCCTGCGTTGGTGTTCCAAGCCCAAGTGCCGACCAGTGCGTGTTCGCTTACGTCTGCGCCGCCGCCGCAACCTGCGAATGCGACGCCCATGAATGCTGCCAATGCCAGTGCCAGAATGATTGCTAGTGTACGTTTTGCCATGTGTGTTTTTCCTCCAACAATAAAAATGATACTACTCATTATACACGAATGCGCGTGAATTGTCAAGCGATTTATTCATGTATGGCTCAAATTGAGGTGAAACTCCATGCTCAGTGCCGAAATCGTGTATAATAATAAAGGCAAAAGACTTGCGCGAAATTGCACATTTTGATAGCTAAATCGGATATCGAATATCAAGTCTATTCAAGCCGTGAAAAATAGTGTATGATAGTCATATCGGAGGAGATGTGTAATGAATAAATTTTATCCATCCAAAACCGAAAAGACGGTAATTACCCTTAGAATTAAGGCGGATTTGCTGAGCGAAATTGATGAACTATCTGGAAAAGTTGACATAAGCCGCAACGAATTTATTATGCAGTGCATTGATTTCGCAATGAACTCTAGCCAAATAAGAAAGGAATGACAACATGAGCAACGTATACGAAGAACTGTATGAACACATCAAAGCATTTGAGGCGCGCCTCACAACCAAAATTGACGGCTGGGATGAATTCGTGGCCGACATCAAAAAGAGAATACTCGCGCAGCAAATCGCCAGCTACCCCAAAAGCACATAAAATCAACGGCAGAGTCAAAGTGACTCTGCCGCTGTTTTTTATCATGCTTTAGCGTCTGGGCGGGCGGCGGTCGCCATCACGGCGGGGCGGGCCACTGCT
>Ga0131853_10002328_pt1 | contig 34041 bp, 36 predicted proteins | sample TergutLab28metaG_FD_92764 | JGI IMG/M metagenome (GOLD analysis project Ga0131853, IMG submission 92764) | Labiotermes labralis P1 segment gut microbial communities from Petit-Saut dam, French Guiana - Lab288 P1 (version 2) (version 2) | ecosystem: Host-associated > Arthropoda: Insects >... | reverse complement strand
TTTTCTGATCATTTTTCAAAACAATACCTTTGACAACATGCTTATCACCTTGTTTCTCAGTGATCATATCTTCCACTTCTGTTTTAAAAACCATATCTATCCGAGTTGTCAAATGATCATAGATACTTTTTAGTATTTCTAAGTTTTGCTCTGTACCTAAATGGCGCACTTCTGAGCGTAGTAGCTTCAAACCAGCAGCATAAGCACGCTTTTCAATATCACGTACTTCCGGTGTTAGCGGGTCTGTAATACTATCCGTTGCACCATGTGATAAGTTAATTTCATCAACATAGCGAATCAAATTTAAAACTGTTGATGGCGGTAAATAATCAGTCATCCAGCCACCAAATTCACTCGTAATATTAAACTTACCGTCGGAATAAGCACCAGCACCACCAAAGCCGTTCGTAATTGAGCAAGCCGGCAAGCAGCCAGCAAATTCTTTGCGACCAATTGAAGGCGGACACTTACTAATTTTCTTTTGCAAAATCGGACACTTTCTTCGGCTAATTTCATGTCCTTTATCAATTAACAACACTTTTGCCTGAGGCATCTTAGCCGCCAATTCATAACAAGTAAAAATACCAGCAGGACCAGCCCCAACAACAATCACATCATATTCTTTTTGCAAAAATGTTACACTCCTTTATTTTAGGTGCAAAAATGAGCGTTTAAAAGCGTAGCAATAAGATAGAATTTTGGCGAGAATGTTCTAAATCTTTGATTTAGCTAACATTCTCCCTGCACAGCTTCTTCAAATCTTCGATTTGATTAGAAGCCACTGCATTGCGAATCCTGATTCACAAAATAATTTTAGCTTATTGCGTAGCTTTTGCTCATTTTTGCCCGATTTCACTTAAGCGAATTACATAATTCTAAAAAATCTCCTCGTTCATCATAACATAAAAAAAGCGACTTTCGCCGCTTTTTGAATATTTTAGAAAGTAAATGCTGTTCCAATAATGACCAATAGTATGAACAGAACAATAATAATGATAAAGTTTCTACCAAATCCACTACCGCATCCACATCCGCACCCACAGCCGCTGAAGCCACTGAAGCCACCGAAGCCACAACCACATCCACAGCCTCCAGATCCAAAGCCTCCTGGAGCAAATCCTCCATATCCTCCAAACATATTCAACACTCCTCATTATTGTAAAAATCGTTTCCCTACAAATTATGAGGCAAATACCATATGGTTTAGGCGCACGCCCAGGTTTTTCATATTTATTTTTTTTCGCTTATTGGTTTTCTTAAAAAATACCTATTGTGACAATGACAACAGTTAGCTATAATAGAGTTATTAAAAAATAAAGAATGGTGCTTTAGTGAGCGTTTGCGTGAAGGAAAATAAGGCAGAACTTATTTGAAATGTAAAGCTTATCAAAAATAATTTTGGCTTATTGCTGCTCACGAACACCCGATTAAAGGTGGAAAATAAATGATAAAGATTGTTACTGATTCAACTGCAGATATCCCGCAGGAGGTTGCGGCTGAACTCGGCATTACAATTGTACCACTTGCAGTAACAATTGATGGTGAGAATTATCGTGATGGTGTAGATATAACAAGTGCAGAATTTATTGAAAAAATGAAGCAAGCTAACGAATTGCCAAAAAGTTCGCAACCTCCTGTTGGTGCCTTTGTTGAAACATTCAATGAATTAGGCAAAGATGGATCTGAAGTTTTATCGATCAATATAACAGACCGCATGAGTGGCACTTATAATTCAGCTTGTGCTGCTGCAGAGTTATCCGATGCAAAAGTAACAGTACACAACTCAAAGTATATTTCTCATGCGTTAGGTTTCCAAGTACGTGAAGCCGTAGAAATGGTGAAAAAAGGATTAAAAGTCGAAGAAATTCTTGAACGCTTGGAAGAAATTAGAGAAAAAACTTCCCTTTTTATTGTTGTTGATAAATTAGATAACTTGGCTAAAGGTGGACGAATTGGTCGTGGAACAGCTTTAATTGGAGGATTACTCAATATTAAGCCAATTGCTTCGTTAGCAAATGGTGAATATACACCGGTTGCAAAAGTAAGGAACTGGAACCAAGTGATTAAATTTTTAGCGAATAAATTTGCTGAAGATGTTAAAGACAAGACCATTAAGCACATTGGAATTGCACATGCGAATGCAATGGAACAAGTTGATCACCTTTGTGAATCGATTAAGGATATTGTGAATAAAGAGCGTATCAGTATAGTATATACAACACCAGTAATTAGCACACACGCCGGTGAAGGCGCATTTGCTTTTATGTATATGGCTGAGTAATTGGTCAGAAATGTAATAGTCCAACAAGTTAAACTTAGTATTTAATTTGTTGGTTTTTTTTATGATTAACCATAACTTAACTTAGTGGGTGATTTTTGATGCAAACCAAGCTTGTTTGCTTTGATTTAGATCATACGTTAATCCAAGAAATTCATTCAGTGATGCTACCTTGTATATTAAATGGCAGAGAGCAAGATCACAAAGTTATTCAAGCGAAAGAAGAAGCTGGTCTAATTGATTATATTGAAGCTGACCACCTTCGGGCAAAGCTGCTTTCAGGCCTTGATGAAAAGGAAATTGATAAATGCTTCTTAGATATTGCCAAACCTTTGAAAAATATAGCAGAGACCATTCAAACTTTACATGCCTACTCTATTAAGTGCATTGTAGTTACAGTCGGCCCAAAACAGGTTGCAAAAGTTGTTGCTAAGCTTTGGGAATTTGATGCCCATTATGGTAGCGATTATGAAGTTGTGAATGGAAAATTTACAGGGAAAATTATTAACTATATAAAATCAGAAAACAAAGTAGATTGTTTAAAAGATTATTGCAATAGAGAGAAACTACAGGCATTTGAATGCGTTGCCGTAGGCGATGGTGCAACAGATATTCCCCTTTTTGAATACTGTGCAAAATCTATTGCAATAAACGCATCTGAAAAAGCAAAAGAGGTAGCTACATTTTCGATTGATACAGATAATTTAACAGATATTCTCGGCTTCATAGTATAAGCTTCATTTCTGAAAAAAGAAGACGGATACTCTCTATACGGTATCCGTTTCCCTTGATATTCTATGATATTCTGAGTACTCATTACACTAACAAATCCGTGGCAACATCACACCTGCTAAACGCGAAAGCCTACGCTTACCACCTAAAGGTGTTTTCAACAGTAATTGCCCCTCTCCGATTTCAGTGATTTCACCAATCTTCTTTGCTTCTTTTCCAACCTTAAAAGATTGCATGACTTCAAGCGCTTTCACTTCATCTTCTTTGCTGACAATGACAATTACTTTCCCTTCATTAGCAAGATAAAGCGGGTCAAAGCCAACAATATCACAAGCACCATGCACATCATCACGAATTGGAAGCGCTTGTTCTTCCAAAACAATTTTACAATGGAAATCTTCTGCAATTTCTACTAATGAAGTAGCAAGTCCACCTCTTGTTGGATCACGCATAATCCGTATCGAAGGAACTTCCGCTTGCAACTGATCAATCATCTCTGAAAGAATCGCGCAATCACTTTCTACATTAGATGTAATCCCCAGTTGCCCACGTGCAGAAACAAGTGCAATGCCATGATCACCAATTGTTCCATTAATCAACACAGAATCACCAGTAGCGATTTCTTTAGGATTCGGGCGCTTATGCACATACATGCCAAAACCAGTTGTATTAATAAAAATGCCATCCGCACTTCCCTTTTCCACAACCTTCGTATCACCAGCAACAATTTTCACACCAAAACGATCAGCTTCTTCTTTCATAGACTGCACAATTGCCTTCAAATCTTTAATCAAGAAACCTTCTTCAATTATAAAACCGCAAGTTAAGTATAGCGGCTTCGCACCACTAACTGAAATATCATTCAAAGTACCAGTAACAGCCAGCTTACCAATATTACCACCGGGAAAAAAAATCGGCTTCACCACAAAGGAATCTGTAGAAACAACAACCTCTCCTGCATTCCATGGCAACGTTGCTGCATCGAAAATCGCTTCTTTATCACTAGCAAATGGCTCTACGAAAACTTCTTGAATCAACGCATGCGATCGCTCTCCCCCATCACCATGCGCCATTGTAATTACATTGTCTGCCACGATCATTCACCCCGCATAAAATCATAATAAGCTGCACAACTTCCTTCTGAAGAAACCATACAAGGACCAATCGGATTAATCGGCTTACAAGCCTTACCAAACAATGGGCAATCCGATGGCGCTATTACACCACGAATAATGTCTCCACATTTACACTTTGTTTTCCTAGCTTCCGGAATCTCTACATTGAACTTCTTCTTAGCATTATACTGATCAAATTCCGGTTTAAAATCCATACCGCTCATTGGAATAACGCCCATACCACGCCACGCTTCATCTACCACAGTAAAAAAATCAGTCATTAACTTTTGTGCAGCTAAGTTCCCTTCTTCTGTGACAACAAATGAATAATCATTAATAATCCGTGCTTCATCTTGTATTGATGCTTCAACAATACGATACAACCCACCAAGCAATTCGACCGGCTCAAAACCACTAATCACACCGGAAATCTTATATTCTTCTGTTAAAAATTGATAAAACTTTGCCCCGGTAACAATGGAAACATGCCCCGGTAAAATAAAAGCATCTAACTCAACCTCACCTAAATTCAGTAAATACCGAAGAATAGGCTCAATTAATTTCGTATTCATCCAAACGGAGTAATTTTCAATACCTTGCTTTTCCGCTAATTGAATAGAAGCGCCTAAAAGCGGAATCGTCGTTTCAAAACCAATTCCTAAAAAAACAACTTCCTGATCCGGATTTTCCGCTGCAATTTTAACAGCATCTAAAGGGCTATAGACAATGCGAACATCTTTACCACTAGACTTAGCCTCCATCAATGAAAGCCGACTTCCCGGCACACGCATCATATCACCGAATGTGCAAATAATCGTATTTTCTTGATTTGCCAAAGCAATCATTGAATCAATAGAAGTTTGATCTGTCACACAAACCGGACACCCTGGTCCGGAAATCAACTGAATATAATCTTGAATTGCACTTTTTACACCTGTTTTCGCAAATGCTTGTGTATGTGACCCACATACCTCCATTAGAATTGGCTTACGCCCAAATTGTTGATTAAACTTAGTTGATATTTCTTTTACTTTTTCCAACAAATCAAGCGATAACTTTGTATCTGATAGTTGCTGTAATGTTTCTAACATAGCAAAATCTCCTTGTATAATCGGGCATCCACGAGCAGAAACGCTCGCTCCTGCACCTTGGTATAATCGGGCATCCGCGAGCAGAAACTCCGTCTTAAGCTATAATTTTTTCAATTTGCTTTGCAAATCCAAAAAATTCTATCTTAATACTGCGTTTCTAAACGCTCGCTCCTGCACCTTGGTTTTAACGACGTACTGTTGGATTAGCGTCTGCTATTGGCACATTTTGTCCTTTTTCACGCGCATCTATAATTTCTTTCCAAGCTTCTAAACTAAGCAAAGCACTTTCTTCATCCATAATCGACATCGCTTGTCCGGCATGGACAATCACGTATTCTCCTTCTTTTACTTCATCTACAAATATAGTACCTACAGTCATCTGTGATCCCATCACATCAACTACTGCTTGATATTCTTTTTTCTCCAATACTTTTGCTGGTACTCCAACACACATGCTTACTCACTCCGTTCTAATATTTAATGCTGCTGCCACAATTAACTGCCCATATGATAAACCACCATCGCCGGTAGGCACCTTATGATGATGAAAAACTTCAAATCCATTTGCCTGTAACTCTATTATAACTTGTTTCAATAAATATTGGTTATGGAAACTTCCGCCAGAGCAAACAACTTTTTTCCTTGGTAAGCTAACCATTCGTGCCACAAGGCTTTCAACAATTGTACGTTGAAACTTACCAGCAATTACCTCAGGCAATACATGATTCATTTTATCTTGTAAAATTGCCGTTATCATCTCGTCAATATACAACACATCATCCTGCCAACAAAATGGATAGCTATCTTTGGTTTCAATCGCTAACTCAGACAAGCGAATTGCCGCTTCACCATCATACGTACTTTTATCACAAATACCTAAAATAGCACTCACTGCATCATATAGGCGTCCACATGTTCCTGCTAATGGTGCATTCACTCGCTGCTTCACCATTTGCGTGAGTATATCGATTTGTGCACTTCTATCCGGAAATACTTCCTTTGCCACTTGAACACCGTTAGGCAACAAAGCAATGAGCATTCCAGCCGCATTACGCCAAGGTTCCAAAACTGCTTTATCTCCGCCGGGTAATGGCGTATACTGCAAATGACCAATTCTTGTAAAAGCGCTCCCGGTACCTTGAAAGACTTCAAATCCCCATATATTCCCATCCAATCCATAACCGGTGCCATCAAGAATAATACCATAGCATTCTTCATCAATAGCATTCTCAGCCATGCACCCTGCCATATGCGCATGATGGTGCTGCACCTCCACCACTCTATCAAACCCAAAATGATCTGCTAATCTCCGTGTTGCATAAGATGGATGTTGATCAATAACAGCCACCTGCCGAGACACAGAAGTCCATTTCAACAAATGTGTTAATTCATTCGTGAAATGAGCCTCCATTTCAAGCGTGCCCATCTCTCCAATATGCGGGCCAACGATAATCTGTTCACCACGGCCAATGGCAAATGTATTTTTCATTTGCCCACCAAAAGCTACAATACCATCAACTGTAAGCGGAGCAGGTAGTGGATCAGGTGCAAATCCACGAGCACGACGAATTAAACTCAGTGTGGTATCACAACACTCAACAACCGAATCATCAATCGGGTGTAAAATAACACGATTATGCATTAAAACAAAATCAGCAATTCCTTCTAAATACGTAAAAGCTTGCTCATCCTGATAAAGAATTGGCAATCCGGATGGATTAGCACTCGTCGCTACCACATAAGGCAATTCTTCTTCATCAAGTAACAAATGATGTAACGGTGTGTAAGCAAGCATCACACCAATTTTTCTAGTACTCGGTGCAATATCTACTGCTAATTTTACTTGTCCTTCTTTCTTTTGTAACAAAACAATTGGTGCTTCAGGTGAAGCTAAAATGTTTTCTTCATAATTGCTTATTGTAGCAACTTGTTTAACAGCTTGAACAGATTTTGCCATAATCGCTAACGGACGCATTGGACGATTTTTTCTCTTCCGAAGCCGTGCCACAGCAACACTATTCTTCGCATCACAACAAAGGTGATAACCACCAAGCCCTTTAATGGCTACAATTTTACCCTCTAAAAGCAAACGCCTTGTGAAAAGCAATGCATCATCAACCTGCTGCTCCTCACCGTCAATAGAAAACAATTGCAATGCCGGACCACAAGTAGGACAAGCAATTGGCTGCGCATGATGCCTTCGATTAACAGGATCGTTATACTCTCGAGCACACATAGGACACATCGCAAACGCTTTCATCGATGTCACCGGGCGATCATAAGGTAAGCTGCTAATAATTGTGTAACGCGGTCCACACTGCGTACAATTAATAAAAGGATATCGATAACGAAAATTACTCGGATCATTCATTTCCGCTAAACAATCTTCACAAACAGCAGCATCAATCGGAATCACCAGTGAAGAAACTTTCCCTGAATCATCACTCGGAATAATTGTAAACGCTGAAAAGCCTTGGCAATCAGCAATTTCAGTTGTCACATAGTCAATTTTTGATAACCGAGGTGGTCTAGTTCTAATAGCATCAGTAAACATTGCTAATGCTTCTTCACTTGCTTCAGCATGAATTCTCACACCGTCCATATTATTTTGCACAGTGCCTTTAATTCCGTATTGATCGGCTAATGAAAAGATAAAGGGTCGAAACCCAACACCTTGAACTCGACCCTTTACTATCACTTTAATAGCATTTAACATTTTTTCAAGGCTTCCTTTATCCAATTGATCCATTCTTCCACACCTTCGCCACTTCTTGCGGAAACTGGTAAAATAGAAGAATCCGCATTAATGGCTTGCAAGTCTTGCCCTGCTTGTTCCACACTAAAATCAACAAAAGGTAAAATATCAACTTTATTCAATAGTACTAACTCTGTACGCATAAACATTTGCGGATATTTTGGAATTTTATCATTGCCTTCAGGAACACTTAGAACAGCTACCTTATGCATTTGTCCTAAATCATAACCAGAAGGACACACTAGATTCCCAACATTTTCAATGAACAAAATGTCAATTTCGCTCAAATTAAACTCTGGTAAAATGGCAGCAACCATTCTAGCATCCAAGTGACAACCGCCATGTGTATTAATTTGCACAGCTTGCGCACCGGTTTCACGAATTTTGTCTGCATCGTGACTTGTAGCAAGATCACCTTCGATTACCGCACATTTATATTCATCTTGAAGTCGCTTGATCGTTTCTACGAGCAATGTTGTTTTGCCGGCACCCGGTGAACTCATCAAATTAATGACTAACGTCTTTGATTTTTGAAATAATTCACGATTATAATTAGCTGCTAAATTATTGTTCGTTAAAACATCTGTTCTAATTTCTACTTTCATAACGCATCATTCGCTCCTCTATTTACAATTAAATTTACACACGTAAATATTATTTTCCTTCATAACTTTTAACCTGAAAAGTTTCACCACTAAGCAGGTTACCGGTTGGCATACTGCACTCCGGACAAATCGTGATCTTCTGATCAGGCACATACTCCGTTTCACAAAGAATACAACGAGCCAAAGCTTCTTCTATCTCAATCTCCAAAATAGCATCAGCATGTAAAACATCCGGATATTGCTCCTTATAAACTGAAAAAGCCATCTCTAATGCATCCGGCATCGCTTGACTGATCGTCCCAACAATTAATTCAATTTTCGAGATTTGCTTTAATCCTTTTTCATTAGCATCATTAGAGACTAGTTGAATAATATCTCCCATTAACGCCATTTCATGCATAATGATCACCCTAACATTCATTAGCTACTGTCAATACAATCAATACAAGTTGAGCAGCATCTACTGTGAATCATCACGTGAAAGAAGCTGCCCAATTTTGTTCATTTAAACTAACGCAAATAATTTTTCTTGCCGTTCTACTACCTCTAGCGGTGTAACAACCAAATCACCTTCAAATGTTTCCAATGAAAGTGATTGGTCACAAATAAAGCATTTACACTTTTTATCAAAACTTGTAACTGTCAACATGCCGTTACAAGTTGGACAAAGTTTCTGAAAAGCATATAGCTGATCCTTTTGTCCAATCAAATAAAACGATTTTTCTCCTAAAAAGAAATCTTGCATATGCCAAACAGAAGTTGTATCAATATGAGGTAACTCAAAAAGCTGCCTTCCGGTTAAAATGCTAGCTGCATCATCCAGTTGTTCCGCTTTTTCCTCAATGAATGGTGCCAAAACACCTTTTAGTGTATCTGAAAAACCAGTTTTCATTTCTTTTAAAAATTCATCACGTTTCATGATGATTTTCTCCAAGCTTCTACTTGTTGTTTAACCGCTTCAATCAATTTCTTAGCGGTTTCTCTCCCTTGCGGTGTTACTCCAGGATTCAGCTCTAAAGAGTAAGGCTGCATACCAATCATCACAATATTTTCTGGATACTGATCTCTCACTTTGGCTACCGCCAATACTTCCGAAAAGCCTAGTTGGTGAATCGATACTTTCACACCAACATAGTTCGGTACCTCATCGCCTTCTAGCTTAATGATTGTTCCCGGTTCTTTACCGGCATTAATCGCATCAATAATAATCAAATGATTCGTATCTTCGACGATTCCCGATAACATCATACCATCGGTAGCGCCATCTTCCACGATAATATCTTCACAGTCCGCATAAAACTCCTGAAGAAAGGGGATGCAGTGTACACCTATCCCCTCATCTGAAAATAACATGTTGCCAATCCCAAGTATAGTAATCTTATTTGTCATCTTCTTCACTCACTATATATTTCTTTCGATCAATTTTCCAACCTGAGAAAATTGAACCCATTGTGCCATTACGCTCTAAATACTCTTCTCTAAACGCAAGGTAGATGTGAAGAATAATAAAGACAACGATGATCCATGCAGCCCAAAGGTGCAAATCACGTGGAATAGTACTATTCCCAAATAACGTACCTACCCAAATAAAGCTCTTACCTAATAACGTGTCTGGTTGCGGCTCAACGAACAAATACATACCTGTCAAGCTGAGAATCAAGGAACAACCACCAAACAAAACCCAGTAAGCAAATTGTGCCATTGGATTATGACCGATCCAATGTGGCTTCTTATGTCTTAAGAATAAATAAAATTTAACTGTTTCCCAAAACCCACGAATATAGCCTTTCTTATAGACATCAAAAGTCGTGTAACGATTTCCAAACAGTGTCCAATAGGCACGGACAATTAATCCAAGCATAAACACAAAGCCTGCAACAAAGTGCGTAAGGCGCATCCATCCCATTAAATATGGATCAGCGCTCCCGTCTGTCCCGGGACTCACAACAGGACGTCCAATATAAAATCCAGTTACTAACAAAATAACGATTGCTAGCGCAGTTACCCAGTGCCAGATTCGGATAGGCAACTCCCATACAAGGACTTTAACTCGTCCGCCACCAAGGTCAACTATTTTTGCTTGTCGCCGTTTTTTATACTGTAACTCATGGTTAGATATTTCTTTATGATCTGAAGCGACCTTCTGTGCCATTACTTTCCCTCCCATTCTAGATGTTAGAAAGTCAGAGGTTGGAAGTTAGAATACATCCGCCCTCTAACTTCCAGCATTTAACCAATTCTAATTTCAGTTGTTTCTTTGTTTTCCAAATCTGTTAAATGAACAGCACATGCTAAGCAAGGATCAAATGAATGAATGACACGAATAATCTCTAGTGGCTGGTCTTTATCCGCCATTGGTGTACCCATTAGTGCCGCTTCATAAGGCGCAATCTTAGTTCCACTAGCATCTTTTGGCGCAGCATTCCATGTCGTTGGAACAACTGCTTGATAGTTAGCCGTCTTCTGATCTTCAATGACAATCCAATGACCTAAGAAACCACGTGGTGCTTCTACAAAGCCAACACCTTTTGCACTCTTTGGCCAAGTACTAGGCTCCCACTTCTCTCCATTGAAAGTTGCTGTCTTACCATTTCTCACTGCTGCAAGCAATGCATCCATGTCTTGCCTTGTCCAGTCAGCAATCAATTTTGATTCTAAACCACGCGCTGCTGTTCTACCTAATACTGAATATAGAGCAGTAATTGGCACATCTAGCTTATCTAAAGTGTCGTCAATGATTGCTTTAAAATCTTCTTTACCACTAGCATAACCTATAACCATACGCGCAAGTGGTCCTACTTCCATTGGATTCCCTTTCCAGTATGGTGCTTTAACCCAAGTATAGCTATCATCAACATCAAGATGCTTATAGTTTTTCTCAGGACCTGTATAGTTAAGTGTTGTTTCACCATCATAAGGATGCTTCCCAACACCAGTACCATGTTCACCATCATACGTATACCAAGCTTTGTCAATATACTCTTCAATCTCACCTTCTTTTTCAAGGTCTACTTCTAATACTTCCGACAGATTGCCATCTAGAATCGCACCACGAGGGAAACGATAAGTTTCTGGTTTATTATGATCCTCTGGTGAGAAGTCTCCAAATGATAAGAAGTTTTGAATGCCCCCACCATAGCTAGCTGTATCTTTATAAAATCCAGCAATCGCAATCAGATCTGGAACATATACCTCATTTACAAACCTGTGTGCATCATCAATCAATTGACTCACGTGCATTAACTTCTCAATATGAATTGCGTTATCGCTATTTGCATCAAGTGGTGTTGCCATACCACCCACTAAGAAATGTGGATGTGGATTTTTCCCACCTAAAATCGCATGCACTTTCGCAATTTCTTTTTGCCAATCTAATGCTTCTAAATAATGCGCAACAGCCATTAAATTAACTTCCGGTGGTAATTTATAAGCAGGATGCCCCCAATAACCTTTAGCAAAAAGCCCTAACTGACCACTTTCAATTAACTTTTTCACTTTATCTTGAACATCTTTAAAATAACCCGGTGATGACTTTGGCCAATTTGAAATTGATTGTGCTATTTTAGATGTTTCAGCTGGATCAGCAGTTGTTGCACTTACAACATCAACCCAATCCAATGCATGTAAATGATAAAAATGAACAACATGATCATGCATCATTTGTGTTCCCAAAATAACTTGGCGAACTAAATGTCCTGCATAAGGAATCTTAATATCTAATGCAGCTTCCACTGCTCGTACTGATGCAATTGCATGCGTTGTTGTACAAACACCGCAAATACGTTGCATAAAAGCCCATAGATCACGAGGATCTCTATCTTTTGCAATAATCTCAAGTCCTCGTACTGAAGTTCCTGAGCTATACGCTTCAGAAATCTTTCCACTTGCATCAACATCTACCTCAACGCGCAAGTGTCCTTCAATACGCGTAACCGGATCTACTACTATTCTTTCAGCCATTCAATTATCCTCCTATGAATACCCAAATATTTTAATTTAAAAATTACTCTTCATGCGGGTTACGTTTATCATCATATTTCTTCTTAATTGCTGTACCAACACCGTGTGCTACTACACCAACTGCAGTTGCACCAGCAAGAACCGCTCCTATTTTTTCCGGATTCACAGCAGTTTGTGTTCCAGGAATATTGGCACTTCTTTCATAAAGCGGACCGTGATCCCAAAATCCATCTTCAGTACAGCCAATGCACGTATTTCCAGATAAGATTGGATTTGATGTTCCACCATTCCATCTCATTTCCATACAAGCAGAGTACGTAGTTGGTCCCTTACAACCTACTTTGTATAAACACCAACCATTTTTAGAGCCATGATCATCAAATGCTTCAACGAAAAGTCCTGCATCAAAGAAAGCACGACGGTTACATTTGTCATGAAGACGATGCTTAAAGAATGCATTCGGTCTACCGAATCTATCCAGTTCCGGTAGTGTTTCAAATGTCAAGTAGTGTGCAAGAACACCGACAATAACATCAGGAATCGGCGGACAGCCAGGAACAAGTATTAATGGTACCTTACCAATTGAAAAATCACCTACTGGTCTAGCATTCGTTGGATTTGGCTTAGCGCCTGCAATTCCACCCCATGCTGCACAAGAACCAACTGCGACAACCGCTAAGGCATCCTTTGCTGCATCTTGATAAATATCAAGTGGTGACTTACCAGCGATCATACAATACTCAGGATCTTTTGGTATACTTCCTTCCACTACTACAATATACTTTCCTTTGTAGTTCTTAATTACATCATATAATGCCTCTTTTGCTTGATGACCAGCAGCAGCAGATAGAAGCTCTGAGTATTCAAGCGAAATCATATCCAACAAAAGAGTTGTTGCTGATGGATTAGTAGCTCGAATAAGCGCTTCAGAACAGCCGGTACAGTCTTGAAACTGCAACCAAACAACTGGTAACTTCTCCTTTTCTTCCATTGCTTTCACAACTTTATCAGTTTGTGAAAAGTGTAACCCCATGGTCGCTGTGAGCGCCGTACACATTTTCAAGAAGTCTCTTCTTGAGACACCACGTTCGACAGCTGATTGAAAAATAGTTTTTTCTTTGACCATCTTAAATAGTTCCCCCCAACACTTTTAATAAAATAAAAATAAAATTATTCCATATAAGAGCATTTGATTGCTTCTCATGCAAACAATATAAGAGAAGCAGTACAAATTCATCTTAAATTAAATAATAAAAAACCAAATTTAGAATATCGCAAAGTAAAACTTCTTACTGTGATAAAAGTTACATTGAAACATAAATAAAGTGCCAACTTTATCTTTTGACACTCTATTTTTCAATTTCTTCTTTAACACTTTCAACTTCTTCTTTAACACTTTCAATTTCTTTTGTTGCATCTTTTGACATCTCTTGAGCCGATTTTTTAAATTCGCGAAGTGTTTGTCCAACAGCTTTACCCATTTCTGGGAGCTTCTTTGGTCCAAATAAAATTAATGCTAAGAACACTATTAATATTAATCCAGGCACACCAATATTTGAAAACATTTTGTCGCCTCCTTTTCTTCACAATTACGTTATCATTATACTTTCTTTCCTACTGTTTTAAAAGAAAAATTATAGTTTGTTCACATTTTTGTCACAAAGTTGTGAACATTGCCGATTATAATGGAGGCTTCATTGCGTTTAATTTTCTTAGTTCTTCTCTTTCCTCAGCTACTAGCTGCTGAATTTCACCTGCTAGCTCAACCATATCCCGCTTTTGCAATTCTTCATTAGCAATTGGCGGTAATATTTTCACAATAACATGGGCTGGCTTGATTCTTTTATTATTTTTTTCAAAAATATCAGCAGTTCCTTCAATAACAATCGGTATAATCGGTGCCAACCCATCCTTTGCCAATCTAAGGGCACCAGCTTTAAACTCTAACAGCTCACCGCCAAGATTCCGTGTTCCCTCCGGAAATATGACTAACGAATGGCCATTTTTCACTTTTTCAATACTTTGCTTCAGTGATTCAACAGCCTTGCGTCGGCTACTCCGATCCATAAACGAACAACGGAGAATCTCCATCCAAGTAGATAAAAGCGGAATCTTCTTCATTTCGACTTTTGCAACAAATGCAACTGGCTTTTCCAAGAAACCAAGCAAAACGGGAATGTCCAAATCACTATCATGGTTACCAACCATCACAACTGCGCCTTCTGGAATATGCTCAGCACCAATGATTTCTACTTTACTACCGGTTATTTTCATTACTCTTCTAGACCAATATTTTGCAATAGCATGCAACTCTGGATCATCACGATGATCATTTCGTGCTGCTAGCTTTTTCATTTTCAACATCACTGGAATTTTAATGATTAAAAATCCAACGATATACACTGCTAATTGAATAACCTTAAACAAATTCTTTTCTCCTCTCAAATGTTACAAAATTGTAACTATAGGGATTATTTTGATCCTTGACTCCAGGTATACTGTGAACAATCTCCCACTCTTCCATCGGAATCTCTGGAAAAGTACAATCACCTGAAAAAGAATGCAAAATCATCGTTGCATAAATTTTTGTACAAAACGGTAAAGTTAACCGAAAAATTTCCCCACCACCAAAAACAAATACCTCATCAGTAGAGTTTTGATAGCGATTAAACACTTCCTCAAGGTCGGCTATAACTTCAATATTAGGGTGAGAAAAGTTCGTGTTTTTTGACAAAACAATCGTTTGGCGGTTCGGTAAAACTTTCCCAATTGATTCAAAAGTTTTTCTACCCATCACAATGGTTTTATTAGTCGTCAGCTTTTTCAACCGTGCAAGATCAGCAGGTAATCGCCACGGCAACTGGTTCCCGGAGCCGATTATACGATTCTCGTCAAATGCTACAATAATTGATAAAATATCGCTTCTCCACCTTATTCTTATTTTATACGTTCTCTAGCATAGCAGATTTTCAGATAAGAAAAAAGATTGTTATGTAATTTTAAAATATGAAGAAAACAGAATGAGAAAGCAAATGGAGTAAGAGGGATCTCCATTTGCTTTCTATAATTGTTTATTGAGGCAATGCTTGTAAGTTTTTAGCAAGATCTAAGTATAATCTATTGACTTGACTCGGAAGTTTAGTTCCAATTCCTGTCAAATCTAAATGATCCCAGCCTTGCATCGTTGGATGATAACTCCATTCTCCTTTATTCGGTCTTCCATCAAAAGGTTTTGCTTTATCACCAAATGGATACGGACTTGAAACAACATTCACTAATCCATCGTTTGGTGCCCAAGCACTATCAATTACTGGCGTGCTATGACGATCTGTATATTTAATCATAAATGCTGTTGAAGGCATAAATAACGGATTCGTTGTAAGTAATGGCCGATGAATATTTACAAGTGGAATTCTTTCTGTCGTTTGTCCTGTGTATGAGAAATAGTAAATATCTGACCTTGTTTTTAATTTTTTACGATTAGCTGTTACTCCTTTTACTGATAGATCAATGTGAGCTAGATCAGTAGAATTCCAGATAGAACTATTGAAAACTCTATGCATATAGGGTGTTAAAAACTCTCCTTTTTCTCTACTCAAGCCAAAGTGATCTAATTTAAAATCATATAAATTTCTGTTAGGTACTACACCACTTGCACTAGCCATATAAGTAGCTAAATCTTTCATAAATGGTACAAATAAATTTTTATCCTCTGCAAAAGATGTTCCGTTATTAGGTGTTGCAATTGTTGTAATACTATGAATACCTTCATTTGCTTGTCCTGCTAATAATGGTGAAATACCTACTTCCGGATATTGCTCATAGTAAGCTCTTTCTTCTTCACAACCTTCTGCGATTAAGTTAGCTAGTTCACGGCTTGTTAAACCACCCATACTATGTCCAACTAAATGAATTTTGCTTGTTCCATCCCATTCTGGATAAACGCCTGGATATGTTTTCCCGAATCGCTTATGTCCATGTTTCCTAGAATGCACTTCTCCGTAGTCAACTGTACCTCCTTTTATGTAGTAATACAGCTCAACAGCTCTATCATGATTACTAGAAAATGGCCCAACAACCCCTTCATAAGTTGTGAAACCTTGATTGTTTAAGTGTTTTTGAATGTCACCTAATCCTCCCCAATAGCGAAAGACTCCTAGCATTTCATCTGAACCCCATCCAGTCAATCCATGAACCAAAACAATTGGATAATCATTTGCTTTCGCTGAAGCCTTTACTGTTCCTTGCACATTTGCGAATATCGTTCCTACCATAACGCAAATACTTATTGTTGTTAGCATCCATCTTTTCATTTTAAATTTACCTCTCCATTCATAATTTTTCGCCTTTCTTTAAATCTAATAAAATTTACCATATATTACAAAATTCTATTAAATATGGCAAAATCCCCTTATTTTTTAAATTATATTATATTCTTATAGAGTTGTAAATTAATTAGACTCGCTGTTTAACTATTAAAAAACAGTAAATGAAAATCGAAATTCGATTTTCATTTACTGTTTTCTTCTAGGTTAGTTTTTGTCCCTGTCTCTTCAAAAAACTTAACTTTTACTAACTTCCCTGTTCTTGCTCCAAAAGCTCCGTGTGATCTATTTCCTCACCAACAACTTCCTCTGCTACACCATCATCTTCATAAGCTAATTCTAATTCTTGCTGTTTCATTTTATTACGATTATGCTTCCGATAATGAAAAGTAGCCTGCATTTTCGGCTTTGCAACAGCCATTTTAGGTTGATCCAAATTGTAATACGGTTCAAAAAAATGTTCACTGTTTGTCATTCTAAAAACCCCCAATTCCTCACATGATCATTTGTATGCAAGTTCAGTTTGTCTCTTGTCGAATTTTTCAATTGCCTTATGCCTATTGCACTCCACAACAAATAAAGAGAAATCATTTGAGCAAAAATTACTCAAATAAATTTCTCTTTAGTTATTATTTTTAATTTTATCAAAATACAGCGTTAGTCCAAAAATTCAAACTCGAAATCGAGTAATCTAACGGTATCACCATTAGAAGCTCCCCTTCTTCGCAGTTCATCTTCAACACCCATACCCCGCAACTGACGAGCAAAACGCTTAATTGACTCCTCACGATCAAAGTTCGTCATCTTAAATAGCTTCTCAGGCTTTTCACCATGTATTACCCAAGCACCATCAGGATCACGAGTAATCTTAAAGTCGGCTTCTTTTTTAGCTTCAAACTTATAAACAACATGATCATCAGCTTCTTCTTCTGAACTTTCATAAAGTGGAAATTCCGGTGCTTTCTCCAATTGATCTGCCACCTCAAATAGCATTTCACGCAAGCCCTCTCCTGTTGCAGCAGAAACCCGGTAAATCGGAATTTCATTTCCTACTTGCTCACGAAAACGTTCAAGGTTTTCTGCTGCTCCCGGTATATCCATTTTATTAGCAGCAATAATCTGCGGTCGCTCCATCAAACGTAAATTGTATGCTTGCAACTCATGATTAATCGCAACAAAATCCTCATAAGGATCACGCCCCTCAGAGCCTGACATATCCAATACATGAATAATCACTCGAGTCCGCTCAATATGGCGCAAAAACTGATGCCCTAACCCTACACCTTGATGAGCACCTTCAATCAACCCAGGCAAATCAGCAAGCACAAAACTTCTCTGATCCTCTGTGTTCACCATTCCTAAATTAGGCACAATCGTTGTAAAATGATAAGCAGCAATTTTCGGCTTAGCAGCTGAAACAGCTGATAACAAAGTAGACTTTCCAACACTAGGAAAGCCAACCAAGCCAACATCAGCTAATAACTTCAACTCTAACTGAATGTTACGCTCCTCTCCAGGTTCACCATTTTCAGACAACTCAGGAGCAGGATTAGCAGCTGTAGCAAAACGAGTATTTCCTCGACCACCTCGGCCACCTTTAGCAATCACAGCTTGCTCACCATGTTCAGTTAAATCCGCAATCGTTTCCCCGGTATCCTCATCAGTCACCACCGTACCCGGTGGTACTTTAATCACCATATCAATTGCACTCTTACCATGCATATTTTTAGACATGCCATTTTCACCACGCGGCGCTTTAAAATGACGTTTAAAGCGGAAATCCATTAGCGTCCGCAAGCCTTCATCTACTTCAAAAATCACATTGGATCCCCGACCACCATCACCACCGGCAGGCCCGCCAAGCGGCACATATTTCTCACGGCGAAAAGCAACCATACCATTGCCACCATCACCTGCTTTTACATAAATCTTGACTTGATCTATAAACATATTCGCACCTCCTATACCTAAGGTGCAAAAATGAGCGTTAAAAAACGCAGTATTAAGATAGAATTTTTTGGATTTGCGTAGCAAATTGAAAAAATTATAGCTTAAGACGGAGTTTTTGCTCATTTTTGCCCGATTTCACCGAAGAAAAAACGCTAACCAAGCATGGTTAGCGCAAAAATTTAAATTTAAGCTTCAGCAGCTACTGGGTAAACACTAACTTTCTTCTTGTCACGACCATAGCGCTCAAATTTGACAACACCATCCGTTTTAGCGAAAAGTGTATCATCACCACCAAGACCTACATTAGTCCCTGGATAAATCTTTGTACCACGTTGACGGTAAAGAATTGACCCACCAGTAACAAACTGACCATCAGCACGCTTAGCGCCAAGACGCTTCGAGTGTGAATCACGTCCGTTCTTTGTAGAACCGGCACCCTTTTTCGATGCAAAAAACTGTAATCCTAAATGTAACATTCGCTCCACCTCCTGTTTTAATCGGGCATCCACGAGCAAAAGCTACGCTTTTAAACGCTCGTTCCTGCACCTTGTTTTATTCGTGGATAATTTGAATATACTTACGGTTATCATGCTCAATTGTTTCAAGCGAAATAACCATTGCTTTTAATAAAGTTTGAATCGTTTTCATCTGTTCATCATTTGCTTTAGTTGGAATTGCAAACCGCAAGTAACCACTCTCACGAACTTCAACATCTGGATCAATATTCGCTAACATTTCAATAGCGTTCACTGTTCCAGCTGTAACACTCGTTACTGCTGCACATACTAAATCGCGTCCAAATTCTGCTGACTCAGCATGCCCTTCCACTACAAATGACTGAATACCCAATTCGCTATGATTAAACGTAGCTTTTATCATAACTATCCGTTAATCGCTTCGATTTTTACTTTAGTATATGGCTGACGATGACCTTGCTTCTTATGATAGTTCTTCTTCGCCTTATACTTGAAAACAACAAGCTTGCGATGCTTCCCTTGCTTTTCTACTGTAGCTGTTACAGTTGCGCCAGCAACAGTTGGACTACCAACTTGTGCTGTTTCACCACCAATGAACAATACTTGATCAAAAGTAACTGTATCACCAGCTTCTACGTCAAGCTTTTCAATGAAAACTTCTTGACCTACTTCGACTTTCAACTGCTTACCACCAGTTTCGATTACTGCATACATTACACTTGCACCTCCTCATATTTTCAGACTTCAAGCTAACTTGAAATCTTTCCCTAAGACTCGCCGTTACAGGTGCCATAAAAGGTCTTAATTTAAAAAACCTGCTCTCGTGCGGTTGTAGCGTGGGGTGCTACAAACATACTTAAAAATAATAGCATAATCACCAAATGAAGTCAAACGAATTCTTCACAAATAAAAAACATCTTGACCTTGATCAAGATGTCTTTTTCAATTATTTATTTAAGCGTCATAAAAAGAACCCAGCCTGTTGTATTTCCAACACGAACACGTGTCCAATTCCCATGATAAGCAAGAACTTTTACCTGCGTATTAGCTGATAAAGTACGAATACGTTTAGAGTTAAGTGTTGGTGCGACATGAAATGATCTTTCCTGCCATCTTAAACGCCCATTGAAACTCGCCTGTAGTGCTTGTGTCGAATGTACCCATCCTCTATCTGAGCTATTTCTAACTTGAACATACATCCAATTACCATGACGTGCTAAAACTTGAAAGCGTGTACCACTACGCAGGCTGCGAATACGCTTAGCGCTAGAGCTTGGGCCACGTCTAAATGCAGCTGTTTTGTTCGATCTTACTCGACCTGGTTGCCCGATAAAACGAGTAGATGATTCTAACACCCAGCCATTTCGACCACCAGTACGAACATGTAACCAAGTTCTATTTCTGCTATCTTTTAGGCCACCAATTACTGTCATGTTCGTGTTACGCTTTAAACTACGAATGCTTTTGGCCCCTGACCTTGCATCACGTCTAAGCGTAGTACTTGATGATGTTACAGTTGCAGGCATTCTAACGTCTCGAATGGAAGATGTTTTCACCCATGCTTTAGTGAAGCTTCCCACGTGAACAAGTGACCAATTTCCATTGCGGGTTTTTCCAATAACAGAAAGTTGATCATGTCTTTTCTGATTCCATAAACTTGTATGGCTCGTAGCTGGACCATGCCTTAGTGTCGCTGTTGATGCAGTTACAATTGCTGATGTCGCCGATGCACGAATGTTCTTAGCACTCATCCAACCTGTTTGCTTCCCAACTTTAACACGTAACCAATTTCCATTTGTAGATAAATTCAAAATCGTCATACTGTTCCCAACGGCAACAGTTCTAATTCTATCGTGTGATGCTCCAGGTCCTTTTCTTAAAGGAGCTGCAGCTACATTAACACCTACAATATCATGTTCCACAAGATCGCCAGCTCGAACCCAGCCGAAGCCATTTTCAGCTACAGCAAAAACCCAGCCACTAGAACGGTGAAATACAGTAACATCCTCACCTCTTGATACAATAGTTCCCCCAAGATTATCACCAATGTTATTTCTTAACCAAGTAATCTTTGTCGTAGTCGCAAAAGCACCAGCCAGCATTACGGAATTTCTGCTCACATAACCTGCGGTATTTCCAACACGTACACGTGCCCATGATCCATTTGGCGTAAGGTAATCAATCGTAATATTCGTTCCACTAGGAATTTGACGTATCAACTTGCCACTACCAGACGGAGTCTCCCTTAAATTCGCCCTCGACACTGTTAATCCAGATCCAAAGAACTCAGTATTTAAAGCTGTAATGTCCTCAAATTCTGCAGATAATGCTGCTAATTCACCTTCTGTGAACTGTCTTTTAATTTCAGGCCTAGCTATCGTATGTAAATTGGTATCTTCAAAACTAGGAAAATCCAAATCTTCGACCTCTAATTCTTCTTCAAAATCAAAGTCAAGATTACCTTCCATATCTTCTAAAGATGCTTTAGGAAAACCAAGGTCAAGATTACCTTTCATATCTTCTGAATAGCTAACCTCTTTTAAATCAGATGACGCTACTTCTGCTGCATCCGCTGACCATGGTGTATCCAATACTGGAAACATCATTAAAAATACAAGTAATAACTTCAAAAGCTTCTTTAACACACTTACACATCCTCTCAATTTTTTAGAAACGAACAACTTCATTTTTTGCACCAAAAGATAGCTATCGTATTCTATCCCGTATAGAGTACGATACTTTCCAATTATTGTCAAGGTTGCGGATGCGCCAATTCCTTTAATTTTACAAACGGTTGCTTCAAAGCAAAACAAGTGTGTAATAACTGACTTTCTGTAATCATACCAATTGTTTTTCCATTTTCCTTAACAATGACCTCATGTTGTTTATTTTTTAAAAAGTGTTCTAAAGCAGCCATCACTGAAACTTCTCCTGAAAGTGTTAACTGCTTTATTTTTGTTCCTTCTCCTTTATTCAAAAGAAAACGCAAAAAATAAAAACGATGTTGCTTCCTATCTTTCCATATCGAAAACAGGAGAAAACTAGCGAGCATCCAACTATTCATATGCCAAGGTGCAAAACAAATAATTAATCCCATAAAAATAAATGTAAATATTAATGAAATTTTGATTGTCCAAGCATGTGCTAGAATAAAAGGCTGCATTCTCGCTAGCATTAAAAACACTAATTTACCTCCATCAAGCGGTAACGCGGGTAATAAATTAACTACTAATATCATCATATTCATCTGTTGGAATAAATCATAATACTGACCGGTAAACAAGTTAAATTGATTCAGTATAAAAGCAATGAAAAAAAGAAGTACGTGCTGAAAAGGACCGGCCAAAACAACATAAACTTCTTCTTTCCAAGGTCTATGCCCAAACGCATCTGTTTCTAATTCTCCACCAAATGGTAATATCATGAGCCGATAAATCGGCCATTTGTAATAGCTAGCAGCTAGTCCGTGGCCAAGTTCGTGAACCAAGACAATCATAAATAACATGATGATTTCAAAAATTCTAGCAGAAAATAAGCTAATCAATAACAAAACCCATGTAAACGAATGAATTCTTATTTTACGAATTAAAGTAATTAGCTCATTCAAGTGTAATCACCTTTGTCGGATCAATAAACTGCTTATCCTGCTCAATTGCTAAATAATATTCTCCTTGGCTACCATCTTCTGACGGCGTAACTTGTCCAAGTGCTTGCCCTTTTTGAACATGCTCATACAGCGTTACATAAATTTCTTGCAATTCTCCATACCAAACATCCATACCATCGGCTTGTTGAACAATAACTGTTTTCCCATGAGTTAGATCTTCACCAACGAAAATAACGACTCCAGCATCAATTGCTTCTACGTTTTTATCAAGCACCGTCTCGACAATAATCCCTTTACCATTTTTCTTAAAACTTTCTAGCAACCTGCCTGATACCGGAATAGCAGTAACTTGCTCTACTGTGTCGTTTGGTTTATTCAAATCAAAAGGTAAAAAGCTATACAAGTTTCCTGTATTAGTTGAAAACCAATTCGCTACTTTAGCAAATTGAAAATCCTTATCAACAGCCTGTCCAATCCACCCGCGTGCTGATTTAAATTCTTCATTAGGCAATGAATGAATCACCGCTACCACAATAACCAAAACAATAGAGATTAAACAACGTAAAATAAAGCCATTCCTAATAGGAAACAACTCATGCTTTATTTCCTCATCATGATGATCCCAGCGATTTCCATCTTCTTTACCCCAAGTGGCGCTAGTGCTATAATCATTCTTTTTTCTCCGATCAGCAATTCGCTTCCTAACTTCCTCAACTCTTCCATTTATTTTCATCTATAACTTCAATCCCTTTAAGTGATAATTGATTATATGAAAAATAAATAGAATAGATGACTTAAGTTTTAAAAAATAGAATGATCAAACGATGAAGCCTGCTTCTCGCATACTAATATACTGATTATCACCAATAACCAAATGATCCAACATTTCAATTCCCATAATCAGACCACATTCAGTCAAACGTCTAGTCACATCAATGTCATTGGCACTCGGCTCAGGATCCCCAGATGGATGATTATGAACGCAAATGAAGCTAGCTGCCATACGACGAACTGCTTCGCGAAATATCTCTCTTGGATGAACTACTGAAGTGTTGAGGCTACCAATAAAAATAGACTGTTTATGAATCATTTGATTTTTAGAATTTAAGAAGATAACAACGAAGTGCTCTTGCGGTAAAAAACGCATCTCTGCCATTAAATAGTTAGCAATGTCAGCTGGATGATTGATAACAAGCCCTTGTTCAAACGGCAATTGGCTTAGTCGCCGGCCTAGTTCAATCGCAGCAAATAATTGCGCTGCTTTGGCATATCCGATTCCTTTAATTTGTGTAATTTCTTCAATAGTTGCATGACACATATTACGAAGACCTTCAAATTTATCCAGCACATTAGATGCCAGCTTAACAACCGATTCTTTAGGCGTACCCGTTCGTAAAATAATCGCTAATAACTCTTGGTTAGAAAGGCTGCTTGGACCATCTCGAACCATCCGCTCACGCGGACGATCGCTTTTGTAATAATCTTTAATCAATAAATTGTTAATTTTTCATCATCCTCACTTTCTAAAAAACAGGGAAAAATCAAAAATCAGATTTTGTCTTTGGCATATTTCAAGCAAATTCACAAGTCGCTTGCTTACCATGCTTAAACAAAACTCAATTTTTGATTTTTCCCTGTTTCCTTAAATCATATTTTATCAAATCAAACCTAATGTTACAATCGATTTTGCTTCTCTTAATTAAACTTATCAATTACGTTACAAAGCTTGAAAATCTTTAACAAAAAGGAGCAACTTTTGTTCGAATTCTCTTAACTTTGCAGCACTTTCCTCTTTGCGATATTGCTTGTAAAGTGCTAACATTTCATTACTCTTTTTTGCTAATTCTGCTACTTCACCTTTAAGCTTTGAATCATCAATCTCTTCTACAAACATTTCATTTAGATGTTCATTCATTTTTTCACTAGCGAGACCAGCTAATAATTCTGGAAAATTCTTCACAACTTGTTCTACTACTTTCTGCTCATCAGCCGATAACTTTGTATTAGTAGCACCTTGAATTTCGAAGTCTTTCCAGTAAGCATCTATTTTCTGTTTTTGAAATTCTTCCGCATGCACTTTTGCATGCTCTAGTGAATCGGTCGCACCAATAAATAGAAAAAATTGATCATCTTGTGGAATGATTACACTAGGAACCTTTTTTGGTAACTGTTTTTGTTGCGACTCAGCCGCTTCATTCGTTGAGAAAACACCTGCTTGGATGAGCGAAACTTTCAAATTTTTCTCGTAAGTTTCACCTGACTTTCCAGCAGTAACAGTCTCTGGTGATGATGGGGCGTTTGCCATCACTGCTAAATCCTCTTCATTCACCTGCTTCTTCAAGATATTCAATCCAAGAACACCTAATGCACTACCGACAATTAATGCAAAAATAATTGGAAAAATAAATGTGGTGACTACCTGCTTTTGCAAAGCACCTTTTAAAGGTAGTGTGAATTCCGAAACATCATCCTGTGGATTTGGTGTTTTTGACTTCATCACATCATCAGGAAAATCCCAATTGAAATCTACTCTATCTTTCATTGGTGTAAGGTTTGTTTGATCTTGGTTCAGTTTGACGTTAATTTTATTGTTATGTTCCAATTTTTGAGTCCCCCGATCTGCATTATCTTCTACTATTACTACTATTTTAATTGCTAGCAAGCAAAAAAAAACAAGCTTTTTGTCAGCTTGTTCAAAAAATATTTAGACAAATTCTCCTAAATTCCTGTAATAATTGCAATGATCCTACAATAGCTAGCAATTCATTATCTTTTATCTCCATTGTCACAACATCAGCTAAATTGGTTACAATTCGCTTGTGTTTACTTTGTGATAGTTCATATAAATCTACTGCTTTACTGCTTCTTTCATGCGCCATTTCAGTAATCACCAGTTCATCTGCTACTGCATCTAAGCATGACAACATTGCAACTGCATCCTTATCATGAAAACAAGTAAAAACAATTTTATAACGGTAGTTTGCAAATTTTCGACATAATGTTTGGATAAAAGTTTTTATAGCAGCGGGATTATGAGCGCCATCAATCATAACCAATGGATTAGTAGAAATCACTTCAAACCTTCCCGGCCAATGAGCAAGAAGCAAACCACGACGAATTGCCTGCTCTGAAACAGCTAACAACTTGCAAACCATAACTGCTATTGCTGCGTTATGTACTTGATGCTCACCTAGCATCCGAATTTGTAACGGCAACACAGACCCATCACGATGATGAAAAAGAAAACTTTCTCCTACCATCTCTGGAGTTGACAAAAGCTCTGCTCTAAATTCTTCGCCATAGAAATAAGTTTCACAATGAAGTTTCTTTGCAATCCCGGTAAAAATAGTTTGTACATCGTCTGTTACCTCACCAATCACTACAGGCACATTCCGTTTCATAATTCCGGCTTTATGCATAGCGATTTCCTGAATAGTATCGCCCAGAAAAGCAGTATGCTCCAATGAAATCGAAGTAATTACAGAGATGAGTGGTGTCACGATATTGGTAGCATCCAGCTGTCCTCCCATTCCAACTTCTAATAATACAAAATCAGGCTGACAGTTCGCAAAGTGTTGGAAAGCAAATAAAGTAATCAATTCGAACTCAGTAAGCAAATTATCAGAACCGATCACAGCAATCACGTCGTTTGCAATTGCTACAAAATCATCCTCTGTCATCGTTTGATCGTTCATAGAAATTTGATCATAAACCGCATTCTGAGCGGGCGTTGTAAAGCTAGCTACAGAATAACCTTGGGCAATTAACATTTCTTTAGTATAATGAAGAGTAGATCCTTTACCGTTGGAACCAGCAAAATGAATTATTTTCAATTGTTGTTCAGGATTGCCTAACTGTTTGGCTGCCAGCTGAATTCTAGCTAAGCCCAATTCGATCCCAAACAAAACGCGCTTTTGCTCAAGATATTGTGTTAATTCATTAAATGTGTAAAAATACATAAGACAAAACTCCTAGGTGAGTATTATATAAGCTAAAGGGGTAAATATCATGAGATGTTGGATTGTTGTAAATGGTGCGCTGAAAGATCACAAATTTCAAGAACTGCACCAATTTATAAAAGTTGCTGCAGAAAAGCAACAAGTGCAAGCTACAATTATTCCAAACCATCACCTGATGCCAATGATCAAAAATCATACACTGGCATTAGGATGTCAAAGCACTACTCCAGACTTCGTGTTATTTATGGACAAGGATATTTATCTAGCCAATTTTTTAGAAAAATGCCACTTGCGTGTTTTCAACTCGGCAACAGCAATCGATCAGTGCGATAACAAAATGAAAACATCTATAGCACTAGCTAGTGCTAAAATCGACATGCCCACAACAATTCTTGCACCATTTATATATGAAGGGATGACCTTCTCGGATCAAACATTTCTGGATAATGCTGCACGTGAACTGGGCTATCCACTAATCATCAAAGAAGCATATGGATCTTTTGGTGAACAAGTGTATCTCATTCATAATGAACAAGAATTATTGTTAAAAGTAGCTGAACTTGGTCACAAACCATTTTTGTTACAAAAATTTATCTCATCTAGTTATGGTAAAGATATACGGATTAATATTGTTGGCAACAAATTTGTCGCTGCCATGCTGCGTGAGAATAAGCATAATTTCCGGGCAAATGCTAATCAAGGTGGAACTTTATCACCTTATACACCTACTACGACACAAATTAACCTGGCTATCAAAGCGACTGCTGCAGTTGGTGCTGATTTCGCCGGTGTTGACCTTTTATTTGGTCCGAAAGGACCATTAGTATGTGAGATCAATTCCAATTCTCATTTATTAAATATTTATTATACCACAGGAATTAATGTAGCCGATGCGATCATTGAGTACTGTGTAGCCAAGGTACATGAAGAGGAGTGTTTTTAATGTTAAGCGGTTTATTAGTTTATTCAAAAACAGATGCAGCAAAAAATGAAGTGTTCATCGAGAAATTTTTAGAGGAAGCTAAATCAATTGGTGTTAAGCTCACGTTTTGTTATCGTGAAGAATTATATATTGGTGTGGAAAATGGCAAGCTTTATGTTCGAAATCAAAGTGGGGAAAACATGATTCGTAACTTCGCCATTATTCGGTGCATTGACCCTATTTTCACAAGGCAATTAGAGTTATTAGGTATGAAAACATTTAATTCTGCAGTTGTTTCAGAGCTATGTAATGATAAAGCCAAAACCTATCAACTTGCTAGCATGCTTAGCATTCCAATTGCAGATACTACTTATATGTCCAAAGGGCAGCCGGCAGCCTATCCGACACCATTTGTTGCAAAAAATCGTTTTGGCCGAGGTGGCGATGAAGTGTTTTTAATTGAAGACGCTACCGCTTATGAGCAAGAAAGTGGTTACATCACGCAACAAGTTGCCACAAAAGGAAAAGATGTACGTGCTTTTGTGCTTGGCAAAGAAATAATCGCTGCTATTCTCAGATCCAATTCAACTGATTTTCGTGCAAATCTTTCACTAGGTGGAGAAATTGAAGTTTATCAACTAGGAGAAGCAGAAAAAGCAATTATTGAACGCTTAGTGGCTACATTTGACTTTGGCCTTGTCGGGATTGATTTTGTTTATAATGAAAAAAATGAACCCCTATTAAATGAAATTGAAGACGTAGTTGGCAGTCGCTCATTGACGAACTTAACCGATCTCAATATTCCTTCTCTATATTTAAAGCACATTAAAAAAATCTTACTTGGAAAGTAATTTAAAGGTGACTTCTATGGAAACAATGCGAAGAAAGAAGAAAAAGCTATCAAAATTAAAAATTACTCTCATTGTATTAAGCGTAATCTTAGCAATTATTCTAGGCTATATTGGTTATACCGCTTATAAAATTTACGATACTGCCAATCAAATTCACACACCAATTAAGCCATCAGACAAGCGAGCAGATCAAGAAGGCGATTTGATTGAAAAAGGTGAAGCTTTTAGTGTTCTTTTGCTAGGAATTGATGCTACCTCAAAGAACCCTAATGATAAAGGGCGTTCAGATGCAATTATCATTTACACCATTAATCCTAAAACAAATTCCACTAAAACGGTCAGCATCCCACGTGATACACAAGCTGACATTGTTGGTTACAATTCTACACCATCAACGAAAATCAATGCTGCTTACGCTTTTGGTGGAGAAGAAATGGCTACTAGAACAATAGAAAACTTTTTAGACATTCCAATTGACTATTATATCAAAGCAGATATGGACTCGTTTCCTAGTATAGTCGATTCAATAGGCGGTATCACAATTGATAATCACCTTGATTTTACTCAAAACGGATTTCATTTCCCTATTGGCACAGTCAATTTAGATGGAGACAAAGCACTTGCCTATACTCGAATGAGAAAACAAGATCCAAGAGGTGATTTTGGCCGTCAACAGCGTCAACGTATGGTATTGCAAGCTTTGCAACAACGCGCAAAAAGTCCATCAATCATTTTCGGTATCCATAATCTGCTTGATACACTAGGCACGAGATTCACAACAAACCTAACTTTTGATCAATTGATGGATTTACAGAAAAAATATATTCAAGTTGCTGATAAGATGGAAACAATTGAGATTGAAGCAACAAATGCTAGGATTAACGGTGCATCAATGCAAGTGATTAGCCAAAAAGAACGAGACAGAGTATCCAAGATTTTACGGTCTGAATTAGAATTAGATTAAAAAATAACCAGGTGAGCATTTTGATCATCTGGTTATTTTAATGAAAGATAATGAACTGCCCCACAACTGATGATGAATATGTCCAAGCGTCTTTGCCCTTTCTTGAGTATATTATTTTATAAAGTGAAAGGAGGGGAACACATGAACAGACCATTATTTCCTCAACAATCAGGACATCATCACCACAAGCCATCAAAACCAAATCACGATCATAAACATAATAACAAAGAAGTAGAGAAAAAAAATAAAAATCGCATAATCAACATTGTAAAAGCAGAAGTCAATGATAGTGGTAATGCCTGTGTTAAGGTTATTATAGACAATAAACATCGCAGTAAAAATCATAATAAAAATCAAAGCAATCAAGACAATGATCAAAACAATAAGCAAGACAATAAGCAAGACAATGATCAAAACAATAATCAAGATAATAATCAAGACAATAATCAAGATAATAATCAAAACAATAAGCAAGACAACAATCAAGACAATAATCAAGACAATAACAAAGATAGAGATTGCGATGATGATGATAACGACGATGACGATGATAACGACGATGATGATGATGACGATGATGATGACGATGATAACGACGACGATGACGATGATAACGACGATGATGACGATGACGACGATGATGATAATGACGATGACGACGATGATGTTGACAAAAATACAGACAAAGATAAAGACAAAGATCGCGACGATGATGATGACGATGAACAATAATTCGGTTCTTATTGTTTAAATTTCTTTTTTAGAAAAGAGGGTAATTTATGATCATCCCTAGACATGCTGCTGCTTCTGTCAGCGAAAGAAAATCTAACCTTGCATCAAATATTGACCAAAGCGGAAATTCTGATGTAGATGTTAAAATCAATATGCAAGTTGACACAATGCCTATTGCATTTGCAGTGCTAGGTTTAGCATTGGCAAACAACCAACTAACTGAGCCACAATATCAAACTGCAATAAATCAACTTGTTGAGGCAACCAACACCTACCAAAATACGCAAAAACATGTAAAATAGTCTTCCAATTAAATTGAAAAAATGCCAGGAAACTTCTGCTGAAATTCCTGGCATTTTTCATTCTAAAGTTCTTTTAACTCAAGTATCCTGCTTTCCACAGTTGTTTGCTTTTCCAAATAATCTTGGAGTTTTGCACGCTCTTCTGCAATCACTTTTTCCGGTGCCTTTGCAACAAATCCTTGATTAGATAATTTCTTTTCAATACGAGCAACTTCATCTTGCCATTTCTTTAACTCTTTACCCAATCTGGCTAATTCCTCATCAATATTCAATAACCCCAGCAAAGGAATCATAATTTCTGCACCGGTTACAACAGCTGACATTGATTTCTGCTGTGTTGTCTCATTAACACTAATGTTCAATTCTTCCGGATTACAAAAACGTTCCAAATATTCTTTATTTGCCATTAAAACGTCTGCTGTATCTTGCGTTTTCGCATTAATTGTGATTGAGATTTTTTTACTTAATGGTGTGTTTACTTCCGCACGAATATTACGAACTGCACGAATGATTTCTACTAGAAGTGCCATTTGAGATGCGGCATCTTCATTACCCAAATCTTGATTAACAATCGGCCAATCAGCCACTGTAATCGACTCGCCTACATGAGGAAGCTGCTGCCAAATTTCTTCTGTAAGAAATGGCATAAACGGATGCAGTAATCGCATTGTTTGGTCTAATACATACGCCAGCACCGATCTTGTCGTTTGCTTAGCTGCTTCATCATCACCGTATAATGGCAATTTCGCCATTTCAATGTACCAGTCGCATAAGTCATCCCAAATGAAATTGGTCAACGCTCGCCCAACTTCACCAAATTCAAATTTATCTGCTAATCGAGTAACCGTTTCAATTGTTTCATTCAACCTTGTTAAAATCCAGTAATCTGCAACAGACTTTTTACCTGATAAGTCAATTCCCTCATAAGATAAGCCATCCATATTCATCAATGAAAATCTTGATGCATTCCAAATTTTATTGGCAAAATTCCAAGTGGCTTCCATTTTCTCCGGAATATAACGCATATCCTGACCTGGTGACGCAGAAGTTGATAAATAAAAACGTAGGGCATCTGCACCATAACGATCAATTTCTTCCATTGGATCAACACCATTACCCAATGATTTGCTCATCTTTTTCCCTTCCGCATCACGAATTAAGCCGTGAATTAGCACATGATTAAACGGTTTACCATCTGTAAACTCCAAGCCTTGAAAAATCATTCTCGATACCCAGAAGAAAATGATGTCATAACCTGTTACCAATGTATTTGTCGGATAAAACTTCTTAAAATCAGGATGATTTTCATCCGGCCAGCCTAGTGATGAAAATGGCCATAAGGCAGAACTAAACCATGTATCCAAGACATCTGTGTCTTGCTCCCAATTTTCGATATCAGCAGGCGCTTGTTCACCAACGAATACTTCTCCAGTTTCTTTATGATACCAAGCAGGAATTCGATGCCCCCACCACAATTGTCGTGAAATACACCAATCATGAATATTTTCCATCCATTGTGAGAAAGTTTTTTCAAAGCGTTCCGGTACAAATTCCACTTTACCTTCTGTTTGCTGTAACGCTAGCGAAGCATCGGCTAATGGCTTCATTTTTACAAACCACTGTGTTGATAAGTATGGCTCTACAACTGCTTCACTGCGCTCAGAATGACCTACTTGGTGTATCAGTTCCTCAATTTTTATACAAACACCAAGATCTTTTAAATCAGCAACAATTTGTTTACGGCATTCGAATCGATCCATTCCCTGATATTTACCAGCAAATTCATTCATCTTACCTGCCACATCAATTACTAACACACGCTCTAAATCATGTCGATTGCCAATCTCAAAATCATTCGGATCGTGAGCAGGTGTAATTTTCACTGCACCTGAGCCATATTCCATATCACAATAATCATCAGCTACAATCGGAATTTCACGCCCGACAATTGGTAATAATAACTTTTTACCAATCAGGTGCTGATAACGCTCATCATCTGGATTTACGGCAACTGCTGTGTCCCCTAACATCGTTTCAGGACGTGTTGTTGCGACTTCAATATAGCCTGTTCCATCTACTAACGGATAACGTAAGTGATATAAAGCACCTGTTACTTCTTTATAAATGACCTCAATATCAGAAAGTGCAGTTTTCGTAGCTGGATCCCAGTTAATAATACGCTCTCCACGATAAATTAACCCTTTTTCATACAATTGAATAAATACTTTAGAAACAGCTGCTGACAGGCCTTCATCTAGTGTGAAACGCTCACGAGAATAATCAAGGCTAAGTCCTAATTTAGCCCACTGAGCACGAATATGTCCAGCATACTCCTCTTTCCACTTCCAAGTTTCTTCCAGAAATTTTTCTCGGCCTAAATCATGACGTGACTTTCCTTCCGCACGCAATTTTGCTTCTACCTTCGCCTGTGTTGCAATTCCGGCATGGTCCATTCCTGGTAAATACAACGTATCGTAACCTTGCATCCGCTTCATACGCACGATAATATCTTGCAAAGTAGTGTCCCAAGCATGGCCAAGATGTAATTTACCGGTTACATTTGGTGGTGGAATCACAATTGTGTATGCTGGTTTATCTTCATGATTTTCTACTTTAAAAAACTGATTCTTTATCCACCAATCATATCTCCCTGATTCAATTGATTGTGGTTCATACTTAGTTGGCAAATCTAATTCCTTCATTACACAACAACTCCTTAAAAATCCCATCAAAATCCGCTTTATCTATTAGATTTCTCTAAATATTTATTATTTCATAGTACCACACACATCTATGAACAGCAATTCAATACATCTCGCAATTTATTCGTAATTCATACAAGTGTCGCATATAGTATTTTGAACTGATAATTGATAAAAATTGTTGCTCTGATGCATGCTTTAGGCAATTTCACATTAGAAACTTGACATGAATACAATAAGAATAATATGAGGAGTTTGGTGATAAAGGTGAAAAAGTTCAATAAGTTTAATTTACCACCATGGTTACGAAATCTTCGAGATTTAACAAGGCAATTTATCATTCCATTTTGTATTTTTCAAGGTATTCGTACTTTTTTTATTCCAACAACAGTTGATCTGCTTTTTTTAGTAATCTTGATTGCACTGGCTGTTGCTTTTCATAATGAGTTGATTTGAAGATATTATTAAAAAATAAAAAATATTGGAAATCTCCAATATTTTTTATTTTCTTATGTACTTTTTACAATTAGCACAGTCCAACTGAGGTGCGTAAAGCTTGATCTACTTCTCTCATTGTCCAAGCATTTAATCGGGTAATTTTATCTGTTAATCGCTTCTTGTCAATTGTTCGGATTTGCTCCAGCATGATGACAGAATCTCTTTCAAGACCAGCTTTTCCGGATTTGAGTTCAATATGTGTTGGTATCTTTGCTTT
>Ga0131853_10002327_pt1 | contig 34044 bp, 22 predicted proteins | sample TergutLab28metaG_FD_92764 | JGI IMG/M metagenome (GOLD analysis project Ga0131853, IMG submission 92764) | Labiotermes labralis P1 segment gut microbial communities from Petit-Saut dam, French Guiana - Lab288 P1 (version 2) (version 2) | ecosystem: Host-associated > Arthropoda: Insects >... | reverse complement strand
CTGTTGTTTTGTATGGGTGTGAAACTTGGTCGCTGACATTGCGGGAGGAAAGGAAGCTGAGGGTGTTTGAGAACATGGTGTTGAGGAGAATATTTGGACCTAGGAGGGACGAGATAACGGGGGAATGGAGGTGTTTGCATAACGAGGAGCTAAATGATTTGTACTCCTGACCCAATATTGTGTGGGTGATAAAATCGAGAAGAATGAGATGGGCTGGGCATGTGGCGCGTATGGGTGAGGAGAGGGGGGTGTATAGGGTCTTAGTGGGGAAGCCGGAGGGAAAGAAACCACTGGGGAGACCTAGGCGTAGATGGGTGGATAATATTAGGATGGATCTCCAAGAGGTGGGATGTGGGTATATGGACTGGATTGGGCTGGCCCAGGATAGAGACAGGTGGCGGACGCCTGTGAGTGCGGTAATGAACCTTCGGGTTTCGTGAAATACGGGGAATTTCTTGACTAGCTGCAAACCAGTTAGCTGCTCAAGAAGGAATCTGCACCATGGAGTAAGTAAGTTAACAACTTAAATTAAAATCCCTGTTCTTAAAAACTTTAAGACAGGAATCTTCAATACGCCGGCCGCATGAGGTCCGCCAGGTTGCATTATACGGCCCGCGATCACATTGGTAAATTGTGTATATAACACAAATTTATACAGTAATTTAAGCGGTTAGGTATACCACTTTCTGTTTTTGCCCATGCTTCCAGCTAACCGGCCCACACAGAGTGTGGCTGTTTGCCATAAAAGGATTAGAGACCCATGCCTTAAGATATTAAAACACAGATCAACGAATGCCCCGATAATATTGGAAGAGTTTCAGCATTGCCCAGAAAGAGAATTGTAAAAAACAGATATTAATTGAAATAGAAACATGAAACCCCACAAATGAATGGTGTCACTTTTTTAAACATATTTCCGTAACGTTTACGCTCATATGTAGTAATGTACAATTGTGCATGCACTGAACTGATGGATGTAGTGTCGGAGCCTCTGGTGTGAGAATAACAGATCCCTGAATGCACGTTTATCATTTTACGTAACATCAAAAACTGTGACTAGCTTTTTTGTCACGTTATTTGACCCAGTAAGGGTTCTACCTCCCCTCGCGTTTGCTGGACAGTTGATACACCGTTTTTTGTTGACATCATTAATTTTGATTATGTTGTTTATTCATAGCAATAAATCTGCAGAGAATTTTTTTAGGTTTGCCCTTTTAAAACGTTTCGTGTTTTTTTTATTTTGTGACTTTCTCTGACAGTGGCCCCCCCCCTCTCTCTCTCTCTGTCTATTCTCCATCCTCTCTCTATATGTGTAGATAGATATAGGTCTGTAGGCCTGTGTTTACGAATGTAAAACATAAGTGCAATAAGGATGGTGGCATAGATATAGGAATTAGGTCTGTAAAACTGTGTATCTGTTTAGTACATGTGAGGGAATACAGTAGGCTAGTACAGACAGGTGTAAAACTGTGTTACACCGAACTGTTTCCCCCCCCCTCGAAAGACAAATAAATTAGAGCGTAATATGATAATAATATTTCAGACTTAATTGGTCGCTTACGAAGAGCATGTACTCGTATTTCCAGTGGAAAAGAGCATTAGCTCAGTTACGTGACGCGTGCTTTTACTTATGTGCTCCACGTAAGTTTGAAGTCTCCATCTCCTTTAAGTTATTTTTATGCTACATGACCTGCGTATGTATAAATGCCAGGAATACTAATTTAGATATTACACAGGAACTTACTGAAGCTGATATCTGGGTAGGGCGATGTTCCTTGTTTCATCTGTTACTTGTCTGAATGTGTTGACAATGCCATTAAATAATGTTATGTGGAATACAATATAATATTTTTCCTTTAATTTATGATTTCGTCGACGCTAAGGAAGGCGGAACTCTCTTGTTGAAAATGTTTATTCGGATTTATTTTAAATTTTGGTTTAATTTATTCGGATTTTTTAAAAAAAATTCACCTACATTTTCGAAATGCAAAAAAAAAAAAAAAAAGGCAGTGTATGGGGGGGGGGAAGTAACTTAACACCGTCGGTCTTACGTAAGTCAAGTGTTCGTTGTTCATTTACGGTTTCAGATCTGAGAAGAGCGCATCATAAGTTGGTTAAAGCCGAGTCTACTTTTCCCAGCTTGTTTAAATTCCACGTGGGAGACATTTGGCAGGAGAGTTTCTATTTCCGGTCAGGGGCTGTTTTAAGGGCGGATTAACGAAGTATATTTAGCACACACCAAGGGAACGTAAGGTTTAAAAGGAAACCCATAGTGTGCAGTGCAGTTCATATGTGGCGCAGTCAATCGCCACCTACTCACACTCTCGTATTTCTTTGGTGCTTAAGAATACCCAGCAACTCAGAATTCGTGCCTCGTGAGCAAAACTCGTACTCAAGTATCCAAAACAAGCCCTATTATATACGAGCTGTAAACTAAATCCCATGGAGCTTGCACTTCGGTTTTCATTTTGCTTTCCTAAACGTGTTATTTCTCTGTCAACATCTTAGTATTCGTGTTAGAAAGTGCATGCCTGCGGTTTGTGTTTCACTGGGATTTACATGCAAGTAGTCTACTACAGGGTGTTAATTCATTTGTAATTTACAATCACGTTGTGGGCTTTATAGATATTTCTAAGTCCATAACCGAGATTGGAACAATAAAAAGGAGAATTAATATAAGGCGAATAAATGTAAAAAGTTAGAGTGTTCCCGTTACAGCCCCGGTGTGGCCCAGAGGGTGGGTAGAGGTATAGCCCTACTCTTCCATGACCGCGGCACTAGAAGGGGGTGAGTGGTCAGTAGCACGGCCGCACTTTATCCCCGGGAAAGACCCCAGTACCCATTTTATAGGAAACTGAGACGAATAAATATGTACATTTTAAAGGTGTTTGGAATGTTGTTGGTCTTGAATATTAAACTACAGTTAAGAGACTTAAGGTTAAACACTTCATTTATGTGCACAAATTAAAAGTCCTATCTCCTCCGGTAAGTTAGATACTCGTGTTACAATACAAACAGCATATATTTTCCACTTTATCATTAGTAAACCTACATCTCGTCTTATATAAATTATGCGTGATGTTTATTGTATTAATCATAAGCCATAGAGAGGTGATGTGAGCGTCTTTGATTGTTTGCGGCTGTGTAGTGAGGCTACAGCAGCTGTGAGAAACAGTAAGACGTAATTCGTAGTTACTGTGTAGAATTTCCGCGATTGAGATTCGGTGTCTGTGGCTTATGACTGTTCGTCCTTTAATAGACAGATATTACGTTTCGGAAGAAACTGTAAATTTCTGTGAAGTAGTGTACCAATGTGACAAATGAGGTGTCGTCACATTCTAGAACCTTATCTTTGATATCGCCTAAAGAACCTCAAATCTCTCCACATCGTTCAGTTAAATGTGTGTGACGTGACATACACTTTGGTATTGTCACCACGTTTGTAGTTGTTGAAATACCCTATGTCAGACGAAAATTGTTCATTTCCGTACACTATGTGCAGGTGTCAAATGTCACGTGTTCAGCTGTATTGACGCGTCCAAAATTTTCCACTGAAGTGGTTACTGAAACCAGCAACACTGCGATTGTCTGAAGTGCTACTTTTGTACAAAAGTCCTTTGGTACAAAATTGCGGGGCCATCACGGTGTTAATGATATTTTTGTTCTGTATGTAGTTATAAATGATGGCATTAAGCTATTACCAATCATCACTTATTATGATATGTCGTCGTCCAAAAGCCCGAGAGGTAACAGTTGTGGTATTTCTTGTTTGATTTCAGAATTCAACCGCGAAATAGATGAGAACTTCGCTCTTCTGGGCTATTACGCAGCTAGGAGTGGTATTTGCTTACCGACGTTTCGGGAACTTGGCTCTCCTGAAACTTCGGCAAGGAATTACCACCACACGCCGCGTGATAGTCCAGAAGAGCGCAGTTCTGTTGATAATTGTTGTTCAGGAAACAACACCACAGAAAGATAAGATGTTTGGGAGATGATGTGTTGCTCATGACGATGTGCTATGTGTAACAGGATCGCGGAACGCAGGACGTTTCGGACAGTTGGCTGTCACTGCTGTTCCTTTTACTGTTTATTTGACGACCTGCGCAGTGAGAAAATCCAGATCTCTTGGAGTGCAGGATAATTGTATAGTCGGTGTATGTAACTTAATTATTTTCAAAGAGATATTATGCTTAAACGTGCAATACACGAATGTTTACTTCTCTCTTTTGCGTGTATTGTAGTGACTTGCCGTGTGCCGTGATTACAAAGAACGCCAGTTAGGGCTAAGACAGATCGTGCATTTCGTTTCTAACACATCGCTGTCATCGTCATGTTTAGTTCGTCAACCGCTTTATCCTGCAAGACACACACACACACACACACCACACCACACACACACACCACACACACACACACACACACACACACATGTGTGTGTGCTACTTAATTTCAATCTGCCCTTTACATTTTTAACTTCATAACAATAATTCGACAAAGTTTTTTATACCATCAGAGTACACCAAGTTTTTTTTAATGTTTGGTTGACCGTGCATCCTAATAGAATGATGGTCTTTTTTACCAACTTGATGTACAAATTCTTTATTCAAATACTTTTTTATATTCCTCTACATGTTTCGAGCACTATTATGATCACCTTCAGGAGGACAAATTGTATTAGTACAGCATCTGGTATCGTCACTCTCTTTAGGTGACTGTTCAGTACACAGGTTACGAGAGGACTGGTTGGAATGCCGCATTCCAACCAGTACCTTTCGTTTCTCCTCCTGAAGATGAGCGTAATAGTGCTCGAAACATTTGGAGGAGTACAAAAAATGTATTAAAATAAAGAATTTGTGCATCAAGTTGGTAAAAATAGACAATCACCAAATTCTTTGTTGAATGTCATATTTATTTACATTCAGCAACATCAAACACCTAATAAAGTGCCTGTAATACGCTACAATATGTAAAGCAGTCCCATTACAGGCCCGAAGTGCGCAGAGGGTTCCAGGAAGTTAAAGGTTCCCAGATTACATGACAACGGCCCAGGATGGTGGTAAGGTTGCCAGCCTTACGCACCGGCCGCTTTTTACCCCCAGGAAATGCGCCTGGTACTCCAGGGCCATAGTGCGATCGGAAGGATTATGTCAATGAAAAATTCCAATGACACCGTCTGGAATCGAACCAGTGACCTGCCGATTTGTAGAACCACTGTGCTACCGCGGACTGGGGCAGATGCTCTTCTCTATAAATCATAGAAAATCTGTCGAAGCAATAAACTTTCAAAAATAGAGAAGACCAGTAACAGGAAGATATTCATAGCGGTACGGCATTCAGGTAGATATGTTGCTGGAGGCAGGCTTACTAATTTTACTCGGCAATGGTCTTTCGTATGAAAGAAGCCACTTTAAATTTAATATCATTAAGGGGTACATTTATATAGAGACTTACAGACGTTAGATTTCACTGATTCCATGGAGTATTTCTCCCCTTCAAAATCCGATATCCACTTTTCTCGCCAACGAATTCACAATAGTTTTTTAACCTCTGACTTTCATTGTATCTACCTCATCGTGTTTCGTATTTCACCCATTTGTACTTCCGCCTTATATTGGGCGAAGAGAACATATCATAACACTCCGTACTGTGTGATAATATCCTTTTCTCTTTTTACTCCTTATTAGCCCCAGGTATTTATCTCGTCACATTGTTGTTATTCTATTTTTATCTCCTTCCCTTAGACCAGGATTTCCCAGATTGTGTTTCGCGGAACTGTGGGGATCTCTGAGAAAACTGCGATGTCAGCACCCCCTCCCCCCGTCCTTCGCAAAGATTTTTTAATTTAGTCCGAAGTCTGGCTCCCTGCTCGGCCTTGTGCTCTATCGGCGAAGATGTTTGAACAGGGTGCTGGGTAGAAAATGCAGAAGTAGGGAGGAATGCTCCTGATCAATGAACTTGGAACTATACAGAGAAGACAATAAATCGGAAAAGTCGAACAAAGTGTAGGTATATGGCAATTTTTCGATGTAAAACTTCGAGTTGTTTAACTTTTCTACATCATTTTCTAGTTCCTTTTGGACTCCGTCTATATACACGTATTTCAAGCTTAAAGGGATTTCGTGACCAAATATGTTTGGGAAGCCCCGCCCTACATTTTCAGAGCCTATATATATATATATATAAAACATGCGAAGATAAGAAAATTTAATTTACTTCAGCACTTGGAGCAAGTTAGGAAATGTTCGCAGAGCAGAAGAATTTTTGAGCGTTTTCCTCGTTTCTGACCTAAATTTTAAATACATAAATGACTTATAGAAGAAATTCATAATGCGAATATTTTGAACCATAATTTCCATGTTTTACACACATTACACGTTTCAAGATCTGTACCTGTTGTCGCAGCAGGTTTAAAGTCCAGCATAATGAGTGTCCACTAAACATGGAGACATCGCAGACGGTGAGATGCACAGTCTTTGGGGATCGGTTGTTATGTGTAGATCGCTGTTTCGTCTGTCTCACTTCGTAAATCACAGACAGCACCAGTAAAAGCGAGAAAGAGTCACAAGTGGACACGTCGTTTATTAAGCACTTAATATACGAGTGCGTTCCATCTGTCAGAGAAATGATGGACGACCAAATAAAAGATGGAGGGACAAATATCCATGAAGGCGAACAATCCTGGAAAGCTTATACCCAGTAGATGATGTTGATGTTGACGACGACGATGATGATGATTATGACGACGATGATGATGATGAAGATGATGCATGTAGGTCTTCTTGTAATGTGCGTATTGTTTTTGACCGATTTTTACCAAAATCGAAATTTGTAAGAAATTGTCATAAGGAACTTGAATATAAATTTTCGAGAAAATTCTTCCGGTGGCAGTGTCCCCAGTTCCGTATGGAGGGACAAATGAACCGAAATGACGAGGCTAATAGCCGTTTTTCATAACTGTTTTGTGAAAGCGCTTGAAAGGCAAACTCAAAAAAGAAGGAAAATGTTTTTCTCTAGTATTTTCAAATAGTTCGGCGGTGAGATCCATTTAAATGGAAAGTAAGCAGGCTGTCTCCTTCCCCTGCGTCTTAACTCTGCTTCTCCATGAATGCGGAGCGCAAGAAAAGGAAAGAGTAATGGAGTAACCTTAAATAACTTTAAGTTAGAGGCCTACCTTACTTTAAAGGAGGATGTAAGACCGACAGACCTGGAGTGAGACGGAAACAGGCACAAGATCTATCTTCCCCACATAGGCCTACAGTATGCTACTCCATCCTATCAAAACTTTTTTGGATGACGTAGCGAATGTATAATATAGTTAGTTAGATGGCTACTTTGTGCGCTTGTGCTTCACGCGGAAGGGCGGGAAAGCTTTTTGTGGGGAGCGGGGGTGTCCATATCTCGGCATCTCAAATTTTCTATCTTTATTGAGTGTGAGTAACGAGATGTGGCGTAATGCATTTATTACGAGGCTCCTTTGCGGCTGCCTGCATCTTAATTGGAAACGGGTCTACCGTCCCCTACTTCCTTGACAAAGATTACTGCTTTGATCCGTGGACCAAATCATGTTTATTTTTGACTACTCATGGTTTCCAATTTTATCGATAATGTTTTGTTGTGAGCAGGAGCCGGTTTGACCTGTTTTATATAGTGACTAGGCTATGTGCTGGACGAAACGACTTTTGTTTCTTAGCAATGGAAAGAGATTTTCTTTTCTCCAAAATGTTCAGTGTTTCTCTCGGGCCCAACCAGATGCCTATTCAGGTACTCCATCGGCGGTACAGGGGCTTTTGCATGAATACGAATGGGTCAGATTGAGACACTCAACCAACAGAATTGTGTAATTTAATGCACGGGGTTTTACTTTTTCTTTTGTGTCTCTGAAATGCCTAGTCAGCAGGACTTGTGGCTGTGCACGTAGCATGCACCTGCTGCCTGTGTCACTTATTCATGGAGCACATTTTGAAAATATTCAAAATTCAAATGTTAAGGCTTCTAACAAGCATTTGGGAGTTGCGCCTTTCATTTCTACAGTAGAGCAACGATATACAGGGTCAAGAAAATGCCTTGATTATACCTGAAATTATGCCACTTCTGTTTGGTTTCACATCATTCGCAATATATTGTCTTTAAATAATCCATATATCAACAAATTTCACGTGACGTCCGGATTGTTTCCTTATCAAAAGGGGCGATACTTTCTCTTTTCCTTTCTTTGTGATTCATCCTTCATCATATCCTCGGGTCTTACTCATCAGGCTGAGGCCTTGTGATGGTAATAATATCATCGGTGACGAGCCTAAATGTCGCCTTGGAAACTAGCAGAGTACATCTCCTAAATTCTCTGCCGTCTACGTGGATTTTTCTTTACTCCAAGACTTCCAGACCGGCTCTCGAGTTCATTATGCCTTCGTCAGTAATTGTCGGGATTGAAGCTGCGTGGGTGTGAAGTTCACCATCCCCCCCGCCCACCACCATCATATGTCCAAGTTAAGATTTAGTGGACCTGTGCTCTAATCCAACTATTTGCCTCCATGGTGTGAACGGGGAAGACTGTGCCTTTCCCTTAACATATCCTAAGGCACATAACATATTCATAAGAAGAAAATAATGGACCATATTTCAATCGGTTTTATCTGCCGCCGCATGTTCACGGTCTGCTTCAGATACGTTTTTGCGCATAACTTCCCATCTGCTGCTGTGTCGCCTAAATAGTCTCTTTACGTCGAGGCCTTTCTAAATAAATGCCTCTGCAGTATCTTTTCAATTTCATAGCCCCAGGGAAATAATCCATATACTTACTTACTTATTACTTTACTCCACGGCGCAGAGTCATTCTTGAGAAGCTAACTGCTTTGCAGCTAGTCAAGAAATTCCCCGCATTTCACGGAACCCGAAGGTTCATTACCGCACTCACAAGCGTCCGCCACCTGTCCTTATCCTGGGCCAGCCCAATCCAGTACATATACCCACATCCCACCTCCTGGAGATCCATCCTAATATTATCCACCCATCTACGCCTAGGTCTCCCCATTGGTCTCCATATGGAATGTTAAATCGTGAGATCTGTCCTTCAAAATTAAACGTACGAAATTACGTGATCTAGATTATGTAAGTGGATCCATGTACATCTGGGAATTTACGGTGCATGTAGCAAGAGGAAGACGGAAAAATGTATTTAAGAATAGAGCTGTATTGTAAAGTATTTGATACTGATTATATTCTATAAGGTGTACACCCCTGCTTCTTGTGTTGGATGCTGCGCATAAAGAGTCTAAGCGGACACGTGTTGTTTATGAGACTTGTATATCAAATACACGGGACTCATATAAAAAACTGCGAGTAACGAGACCTATATCTTGTGCGCCTTCTGTATGGGCATAAAACTAAGTAAAGAGCTAAGAAGTATAAATTTAAACTTTTTCTTACTCAAAAATTATAATAGTTATAAAATAAAGTTAAATTAATCCTTATGGCGAGACAGCTTCAAATTTATTGGTCTCAGATAAAACAACTTGCATATGTAGACTATCTTCAGATGGAATGATATAAGGATTCATTTAATGTCCGTTACATAAAACAGTGTTACAAATTTATGAGGTGCTTCTACATAAATATTAATTGCAAATATTTTAATTTGTCTCGAAGTACGTGTCAGTAGATCGGAAGACCTGCTTCATCAGGTGTATGATAACACGCGAACCACGGGCGACACGAGGTTACCAGTTCATTTTATGCGGACCTCACCCAATTATTTTAGTTACGGAATGTGACCAGGCATAGAATGGAAGTTGAATAAAGAGAGACCAGCTTGATGTCACTTGCTTTATTATTTCATTATTTACTGCTCAACATGTTTCGGAGGTTAATACATCCATCCTCAGGAGCTTGCGACTTATTTGATGAGTTAATGCAAGGGTTGTAACACCAACCCACATCGAACCAGAACAATACAACCCATGCATTAACTCATCAAATAAGTCGCAAGCTCCTGAGTATGGATGTATTAACCTCCGAAACATGTTGAGCAGTAAATAATGAAATAATAAAGCAAGTGACATCAAGCTGGTCTCTCTTTATTCAACTATCAAGATGATGCACGATCCAATAAACATAAGATAGAATGGAAGGTTTTGTTTTTCGAATTTCAGGACCTGTAGGTGTTTTTCGTCACGGGCCGAACAGAGTCAAAGTGACTTGCCTTCCCGTGGTGGTAGCGTGGCCTACAACGAAGGTCAACAAGGAGATAACATTGAATAAAATTTATGTTTATCCCTTTCATTAGTAAGAGCATTAAGTGTTCTGAATTAGGTTATGAATTTTAAACAAACCATTTGGCCTGTTTATTGCGTAAAACGACGCACGATTTGCCGTATTTTCCAAACTACAATTTTTTTCTCCGTGTACAATTGGAGATTTCCCCGCCTTGTCTAGACCCTAGAATCGAACGGTTTTTACGTCGAAATTGCGCGTGAAAATAATCAGCTGTCCTATTCTCTTTGCTTTCTGCCGTGTGTAATACGAACGTGGAAACCGTCACAATCACCACTAGTACCTGATGAGCGCAATAAAACTTATTTAATTACCTTGAAAAAACAGTAAAAGAATTCAAACCAAATCGTGCACTTACTTCATTACTACCTGCTATATTTAATTTCGCATTTGTTATCTTCGAATAACATTACTTGGTGTTTGTATTGTAAGGTTGTTTCTATTAATAGAGTTATTTATTAAGGTACCGGAGCTGCTAAACCAACATATGTCCATCATAACAGGGGCACTAATATAAGTTGGATGCAGAATGTCTGGAAGCTCAACAGATGATATTGAAAAATAAAAAATTGGAGAAATAACTTTTGATGAAAATACATGACTGCCTATGACGATGTTTTGTCCTATAAGTAGGAGAGAAATATGAATAGCAAGCAAAAGTTAATCGGTCCACTTGTGTGCCTAGGAATGCTGCCAATATGTTTCTGTCGTTCATGAGGTATAAAAACAGGCTGTTATACAGCACCTGCACACGTAACCTACAGTAACTTCAGTGCGGATTGCTGCTGTCATACTGATAGTAGTTGCATCAGGGATCTGCACATAAAATTGAACTTTGGAATATCTCTGGAGTAAATTCAATTTAACCTTTAGTTTTTTATCACTTAATGCTATCGACTTCAGTAGCCTAATTATGAGTGTGTGTTCTGTGTGTGTGTGTGTGTGTGTGTATGTATGTGTTTATGTATGTATGTTTGTGTGTATGTATGTAATGTATGTATGTATGTATGTGTGTGTTTGTATGTGTTTATGTATGTATGTGTGTGTATGTATGTAATGTATGTATGTGTGTGTATGTATGTGTTTATGTATGTATATATGTGTGTGTGTGTGTGTAATGTATGTATGTATGTATGTATGTGTGTTTATGTATGTATGTGTGTATGTATGAATGTATGTATGTATGTGTGTGTATGTATGTATGTTATGATTTGTTGAATCAGAACAGATTAATGGATTTATTAACTGCGCATACTCAAAATATTATATTTTCTATCTCCACTTCTCTCTCTCTCTCTCTCTCTCTCTCTCTCTCTCAGCATCTCTTGTTTACGGTCTTGCGCACGGCAACTTTAGGGATGAAGTGGGGGGTGAGGGCTCCTACACAGGATAGCAAGTTGTTCTTATTGGTTGGACCGCAGTGATGGATGATAGTGACTGCTCAGCTATACTGAAGGGAACAGAATGGTAAGGGCTACATTTCCGTTCTCTTACTGTATAGGAGCATCGCCACTGCATCCCTGTTAGACATTTCAAATTCCGTTAGCCATTTGGTTATGTAGCATAATGACAAGGATACTGGCTGGAAGGCCGGAGAATCGTTTTTCGATTCCAGGCCGAGAAGGATTATTGTCTTTCCGACCGTTGGTTCAGAACCACCCTTGAGGTTCAACCAGTCACCTTTCTCTAATAGGTACCTGTGACACTCTCCCCAAGGAGTTATGCAGTTCCGGAGTACAACAAAGTCCTTACACTAATGCGGAAGTTTAAAAAGCTCTTTAGCTATAACTTCACTACCCCATACGTCAGATGTGTCATGTGGCTTAATAATTGAATTTTGATGTTTTGCTGACCGTGCATCTCAATATAATCTTAGTAATTAACCAACTTAATGCACAAAATCTTTTTTATAACAAGTTTATTATATACCTCTACATGTTTCGAGCACTGTTGTGCTCATCATCAAGAGGTCAAAATTATATTAACAGCATCTGGTATCATCACACCTGTAGGTGGCCGTCTCATGCACAGGTTGAGAGAGGACGGCCACCTAGATGTGTGATGATACCAGATGCTGTATAATACAATTTTGACCTCCTGATGATGAGCACATAGTGCTCGAAACATGTAGAGGCACATAGTAAACTTAGTATAAAAGAAGCTTTTGTGCATTAAGTTGGTTAATTACTTAGATTAATAACTGAAATATAGTGCATTCTTTCCATCTCATGTGATTTTCCTACCATATTAATATTCTTTCCTTTGTTCGTAGACACGAAATAGAATTCCGTTGGGAAACGTGCATTACAGTCTATTGTAATAGTTTAGTCTAAATTTTAAACCATCTCAGTTGAACGTGTGTGATTATGTTATTTGGGAGCGCGTAAAGAACTGCTTTCAGTCAATTTTAAGACTTGTCTCTTGTATAGTAAATTAATTAGTTCAACCCCAAACCCCACCGAATAGGAAACAGGATGCCTAACTGCTTGAATGCGTCGTTTGGTGAGAGTTTATATTTCCACCAAAATTACATAATTTCCGAGAAACAATTAAGTAGTGACATTGACAATTTGACTTTTCAGAGGCACTGTGCGATAGGCCTACTGGGACTGCAAGGATGTAGCCCAGTGGTCGAGATATTTTCCAAAATTCTAGGAGCCAGAAGCGTGACATGAAGTAAGTTACTGACCGGGGACCGGTAAGTACAGGCGCCAGCAAGTTCAGTCGCTTGGGCGACCAGGCGCCCGAGATTTATTCACCCATGATGTGACACGTCATGTCCCATGCATTGTGGAGCCGGTAGCGTGTCATCAGTTAGGCGGACGCTACCCTGTGTTTTGATCACTTGCCAATTACTTGTGTATTCTTAGCGAATGGCAGCGGAGTTAGTTTCCTTACGGAAAGAAGCATGAATATCTTACCGAATATGAAGTTACTTACCAGTACATTCTCCATTTTTACTCCAATCTTTTCCTTGATGTTTCTTATTATTTTCATCCATCCCGTCTTTATTTACTTGTTTGAGTTTCTTCCCTCGTTCGCCGCATTTCTTCTCGTGCATTCCCCAGCAGCATCTGCGGCAGCAGTCGGAAACTTATTACTTTCATTTAAGGATGTGGACAGCTAATTTCCATAAATATTGCGACTAGAATTTAAGGGTGTTGAAGTGGGATGCGTGGGGAGGTGAAGGGGAGAGGAATTACTTGGTGGTAAAGAGGGTGAAAAGGGTGCGAGAGAATAGTAGAGAATTGTGTACAGAGAGAGAGACAGAATACACAAGAATTCTGCGAATTTAGTGGAATGTGTTTTGTATATAAATAATTATGATTGTCTAATTACATACAATTTGTGTGCTTGAATAACTTTGTGGTTTGTCGCCGCTTTCCGGCTTAATCAGGACGCGAGCGGGTGCGCAACAGCGTCACGTAATATACACAAACAACTTTTTCAATGTCTTTATAAACCTTGGATTATCTGTCTGCTCATGCAGTCTTTTCTTGGAAAAATGTTGAAGTTATGCCCTTATTTCGATTTTAGAGTCCAGGACAGCCACTACTAATTAAGGGCCCAGAAATAAAAGCTGAATCCAATATCCCTGGGGCTAAATTTCTCAGAGTGTGCTTTTTTATATTTGTGCCCTTAATTTGACTTGGGAGTCCACATACAGAACAGCCACTACAAATGAAGGACACTTGTAGAAGAGCAGAATTCGATATTCCTGAGTGTGATTTCTCAGAATATGCCCGGAAATAACTGCAGATTCCGATATCCCTGGGTGTTATTTCTCAGAATATACGCGCAAATAATTGCAGAATTCCAAATACCAGCGACTGGTTTTCTCAGAATGTGCTTTTGATATGTTTATGCTTCCTATTTGGCTTCAAAATCCATAGCCAAGACGGCCTCTACGAATGAACGATTCAGAAATATCTTACTAGTACCTGATATTTCTAGGAACGGCTTTCTCAGGACGTGCTTTTTTTGCTTCTGGGAATAACAACAGACAATAAGTATGGATGTTCATGTCTACAGTAAGTAGGTAGGCTGCAAGGAGCTTCGCAGGGTCTTTAAACCTTAATGTTCAAGGGTGATTCGTTTTTTTGTAGTTATCGCTGACCCAGAGGCTTGACCCTTGAAGATGAAACAGAGTATCAGTAACTCTGCCATTTGGCATAACGACCCACAATACCTGAAGCAGCATCAACGCTTTGGAAACTTAAGTCTTTCCTACTAAGAATTCCTTGATATGAATCGGGAATATAAATATGTGTAAAGTCCATGAGGCTCTTTTTTTTTTAAATCGTTGAACCGTGCGTTTTGAAATCTACGCAGTTCACTCACCAACAAATGTACTATTTTTTTAACTTGGTTAAAAGTTTTAAATTTACATTAAATACACAATAATATCGCTCTTACATGTTTTGGTCTTTAATGACTGTCATCAGAGAGCTTTATCTGTACCTGACTAAAGTTATATTTATGTTAAAACACTCGGTAAAATTACGTCGTTATATAAATTAGGTGATGTGACAGTATGTCGTAGAGCGGCATGTGTGTTGTGTGCAGTGCAGAGTGAGACTGAGTCACTCACAACACACACATTCCGCTCTACGACATACTGCCACATCACCTAATTTATATAACGACGTAATTTTACCGAGTGTTTTAACGTAAATATAACTTTAGTTAGTTACAGATAAAGCTCCCTGATGATAGTCATTAAAGACCGAAACGTGTAGTAGCGATATTATTGTATATTTTAATATAAATTTAAAACTTTTAACCAAGTTAATAAATAGTGCATTTGTTGGTAAGTGAACTACGTCCATGAGGCTCTGTTTTAAAATTATCTTCCCTCATTTATAATATCTTTTCTAGGAGGATAAATCATCAACAGTGCACTGTATTCTCATATTTGATAGCGACTCGCTAAGGGCTGGAAGGTTCCGGGAACGAATCCCGATGTGGGGCGAGATTTTCAGCATCGTTCAAGAACGGTCCGGGGGCCAAACCAACCTACTGTAAAATGGGTACAGGGTGTAAAACGGCCGAGGCGTGGCGTTGAACACCCACCTATATCTAGCGCCCAAGTTTAAGAAAGAGTACTCCCTCTCTGGGCCATCGTGGTGTGTTTTAAGACGAACTTTTTTATTTTCGTACAGCAACCTGCCGCACAGGCTCTTCATCTCTGGCATTTCTTGCAAGTATAATGTTCCTATTTATCTCATCGCCTTTATTTACATATCTTTAAATATGAAATGTACCTTAGAATTATTACTGCTGGGAACCTGTTAATGAATCAAGTGTGATCCTAACACGGACTTCAGTGCCCCGTATCTGAACTGTGAAACTGAAACATTACGAGCATTAGGCATTATTTGGACGGCATGTAGCAGGCCTGGTGCATGTAGCACCAGGCCTGGAAAAAGAATTGTGTGTTTAGTAATGTAGGTTATGCACCAGATGCTGTTACTGTGTTCAAGTTCAGGCAGGCGAGATGGGAGAAAAATACAGCACGCGCAGAGAATTACAGGGGTTTTGCCGGAAAAGCCAAAGGGGCAGGGTGACAAAATTTGGGTTGGAGAGAGGGTACAGACTATGTGCAGTATTCGGATGGATATGAAAGGTAAAGCTGGAATAGCTTCTGCTGGACTCAGCTGGTTCAGAATATTGTCCAGGGGCTGACTGTTTTGAAGGACAGTGTACTACTGTGATGCATAGAAGCTGGCAGATTTCTTGACCAGCATAGCGTCTACTAGTTCTAAAGAGAAGCTGTGTTTACGTGGACTTTATTTGTTAATGTTCGTAAACACATCAGTTCAGAGAACTATTGTTTGTATTATAAACGTCTTTCAAGCTTGCACAATTTGTGTAATACAAAAAAGTCTATTTTTTTTTAAACTCGCACAAACCAGTCCCGATCAGGCCACGTTGGAGGGAACTAGCTGTACCAGTATGTGAGTACTTTATTAACTAACTCCATCCATTGCATCTTCCTATTACGCTTTTAACTATTCATATTTATTATCCAAAGAGTTTTTAGCAAATAAACTTCCACGATATTGTATACCCAGACTTTTGTAAATTTGTTAATGTACCGCCACCCACTACTATCTGCAGTTAACAAACCAACACACATTGTTAGTTAATCCTTCTATTTTACAGTATAACCTGTACCGGATGTTACGGTTACAGTTTTTAGTACTCCTGATGATGGGTGCTGTGACACCCGAAACATGTAGAGAGACTTTGCAGTGGATAAATCAGAATGCATACTGTTGCATCTGGTTGGATTTTTATTAATATTAAGAAAGTCTATCTTGTTTCAGATCATCAAGGGCAGCATTGAGCTTGCCTTTCCACTCTCGACACGTGTAAAATAATTATAAAATTTTATTATCTTGAACCGCAGAATGTTGCTTTCTCTAATCACAAGGATCGCGTGAAGTCAGCCATTCGAAACACAGAATCTTTCAGAATGTTTGCATGAGTCCGAATATCTAAAGTGATTTAGTTTTCCAAAAGAAACTGGTATAATGAAGCCGTTTCAAAATTATTTCCCTGTTTCACGTATTCCAGTTTCACGTTTTAAAGGTTTTTCTGTGGAATGTGTGCTTTGTGTTATTCTGAAGAAATACACCACGTTTTTGGAACCCAAATATTGATTTAAACTACAAGACTTGAGCAAAGGAGAAAATGTAGTAAAATGGATAAAAGAGCAAGGGATAAGTTGGTTATGTCACCTAGAGAGAATGGAGGAGGATAGGATGCCCAAAAAGTTCTTCACTCAAGAACTGAAAGGGACGAGAAGAAGGGGAAGACCCATAAAAAGATGGAAAGAGGAAGCAGAAAGAGATCTTCAAGTGCTGGGTGTGAGAAGATGGAGAGAGTTGGAAGCAGACGGGAAAAAATGGAAAGAAATTGTTCGACAGGCTAAAAGCCCACAGCGGGCTGTAGTGCCAGTGGAAGAAGAAGAAGAAGAAGAAGAAGAAGAAGAAGAAGAAGAAGAAGAAGAAGCAGAAGAAGAAGAAGAAGAAGAAAATACTGATTTAAAAATACAGTGAACACAATTTTTGCTCATGACTCCACAGCCCCAGTGGTTCAAGGTTTACCGAGCACATCAAGTTCGTCACGACTCCTCTGGACGAGTGTTCGGCCCATCGCCGAGAACTCTACGTGATAAAACACAACACCCACAAAAAATAGACTTTCATTGCGCCACGGGATTCGAACCCGCAATCCCAGCAAACAAGCGGGCGCTGACTAACGCCTTGGACCGTGCGGCCACCGGGATCGTCCAGTGGGCACACGGGACAGAGTATTATAAACACTAATATTAGTTAAGCTACAAAGAAGTTAGTAATGTAAAACGTCACGAATGGATGCGAACTGAATATAATATGATTCAAATTTGAGATTCTGGCGTGTGCGCCTGATGCCTCCATCTCCAGGGGTGAGGATGGAGACAGCAGGTATTCTGAAAGTTCCATTCCGGTTTACCATTCTACACGATTTTCCATCCTAGATGACAGAAATCTTCACTACAGGATTTCTTTGGATCCAGCTGAATTATCCTGACCGCCGTGTGTCTAAACCACCAATCCAAGCCATTTTTTTTGCGTGTGCAAGAGAATTCAGCTAACATATGGTCTCGGGGGTGTTGCTCTAGTGATTGACAATGATGTTCCTCTTCAAGCCACGTGTACGTAATTAACATCATACATTGATAACCCTCGGAACCGACATAACGTCGTCTGTATAACGACTTTATTACCCTCTGGACGTTTCGGGGTTCGAATTCGCTCTCGAACAAGTGAGTGTCTCTTCTGTAGAAGGGTCCAGACACACTCTGGAACACAAAGTGGGGAACGGAGTTCTTTTCTGTGGTAAAGCGACCGGAACGTGTAGATGACTACTCACCTGTATCTAGTGTCGAGAATCGGAATGAGCGGTTTTATATTTTATTCCTGCTATATGCCTTCCTGGCTTGGACAAAAACAACTTCACTTTTAACCTCTTTAATTGCTGAAGCTGGCCTATAGTGCCATCGGTATGAACGCCATGCAGATTACTTGACTGCATTTTAAACCGATTTTATTCCTTTAACGCAGAGAAGAAATAACTAGACCTATATCGACGTAATCACGCAGTGTATCTTGAGTCTGTAAAGTGACATAATGTGATCATTGGATCGCCTGCTTTGTGTTAGCAAGTTTTGATATATGTACGTGTGTAGGTGTGTGTAGTGTGTGTGTGTGTGTGTGTGTGTGTACGTACTTACGTATGTATGTAGGTACTTACGTACATAGTATGTATGTATGTATGTATGCATGCATGCATGTATGTATGTGTTTATATATGTATTTTTATACATGATTGTATGTGTGCGTATATGTATGTGTGTGTGTTTATGTATGTGTGTATGCAAGTGTGATTATGTGTGTGTGTCTGTATGTGTTTATGTATATATATATATACGTAATTCTCTATGTGCATGGTAAGTGTATGTATTTATTTATGTATTTGTTGTAAAGTCACTCGATTCGGTGCACATTTAAGACTCAGATCTTTATATATTCAGATAATTTTATTCGTTTTTCAGAATATTTATTTTAGCGTCCTATTTTATGTCTTGTCACAAATTTAGGAAAAACCAAGAAGTCGGTGAACGTTTGTAGAATATGATATGTGGAAGTCTATTAAGCAGAATTCTTCATCTGGAACGTATCCTGTTTTTTTGTTACGCTACAAAAAAAGAACGTGGCTTGTGTTTTCAGTCAAGTTCAAGTATGGCTATGGATGTTGTTTGTTACGGTCACATAATCTGTGTCGCGTGTATTTATCAGTTTCGATGGGTGTGCAGTTACTCTTCATCCACATTTTCCAACCCACTTTCTAGATTTTTTAATTCCTTCCTCTGTTACGTTGTCAGGCTAGAGACTCTTGCACTGCGGTTCAACTTCATAAACTTTTCTTGTCTCGCGTCCATAATGAAGGTTCAAGCTGTGTAGGAGAGTAATTAATGTTAATTTTAATAGGATAAAATGAGACAGGGTGCGAGTAGCTCCCTTTCTCTTGTTCTAGAACCCTTCAAGAAGAAAATCCACAGACCCTTAAGGGAAGAAAGAGGAGGGTGACGATGTTTTATTGGATAAGGAAGAGTAGAATTTGTGTTTCATTGGATTATAAGAAGACGAAGTTTTGGAGGGTAGAAAGATTGAAGAGGTGTGGGGGTTTGAAGGGACTTTGAGGAGGTGGAAGAATGAAGTTGAGTGTTCATGGACTGGATGGGTTGCATATGCAACTTACGAGACAGAGGGTGGTAAATATGCTGTGCTGGGGCGTACACTGTTCTTTGAAATGTCTTTGGTTTGGGAAAACCTGAAACGGCTTGGACGATTTTAGGAGATAAGCAACTACGTGGCCTATGGTCAGAAGGGTTCTAGGATAACAGTACAGTTCGGTGCAAAATGTGTATAACTTAAATAGGAACATTACCGTGATTTATCGGTTTTGGTTTTGAGAAGTTTGCAGTTACCAACATGAGTCGCAGGTTCATAAAATGAATGCGATTTAGAAATCACAGGTATGGAGTGGGGCACCCTTTGCATATCATTATACAACACTAACACCTTCATAAAACTTTCATTTTCATTCAGTACAAGTCCCGTAGGCACGGACACTTACAGCGTGTAGTTTTTCCTGTAATCGTAAACCACTCGACTTCAGCTTATGAAATAAGAATGTTTTAACTTGCATTTTATAAGTCTTTCTTAATATAGAGGGTCATGTTGGATGTACATTGTAAAAGTAACACTGTCACTCTGTACGCAATAAAGACACGTGTATGAGTAGAAGTATTCCGTATAGGTTATCCATAAAGTCACGCGTGTGATTGGAGGTCTTCCATAAAGATAAGCGTGTGAGTGGAGGTATTCCATAAGCACACGTGTATGAGTGAAGGTATTCCAAAAAGACACGTGCATGAATGGAGGCATTCCATAAAGACACGTGTATGAGTGGAGGTACTCCATAAAGGCACGCGTGTGAGTGAAGTTATTCCATAAGGACACTCGTTTGAGTGGAGGTATTCCATAAAGACACGTATGTGAGTGGAGGATTTCCATAAAGACACGCGTGTGAGCGGAGATATACCATAAAGACGCGCATGTGAGTGGAAGTATTCCATAAAGACACGTGTGTGGATGGAGGTTTTCCGTAAAGACAGGTATTTTTCCGCTCACTAGATAGAGGTGAGTAGTCAAGATCAGGTCTTTGTAGCCCCATCGAATAGCGTGCTGAGTCGTCCCAGTGCTCGACCGTCCAGCCCGTTGTCTACTCAGTAACTCGGCTGCCATGTACATCGTATAGGTTAAAATTTATTTTAGTAAGAGAGAGAGAGAGAGAGTATTTTAAGAGAGCAAGCATTAAGGAACGGTTATACAGTGATTTGATTATTCATTTCACGATTCGCGTTATAAGGAAACGCTTTTCATGCTCCCAGCAGCACTCTTCCCTTGTCTTTGTGCAGTGTTATATTTAAGGGATGCATTAGTGAGGGTTCAGATAAGCAACGCCAAAGACACAATGTAAGGAAATGGAAGGCGTGATACGGAACTGTGAAAGGGGATTGCGGATGAGGTATAGGAAGAGGGATTAGATCAAGAGGATAAGGGGTTGGACGATAAAACAAGAAATGAGAATTAAAGGAAGCATTAAATTGGAGAGAAACTTGAGAGAATTTTGTTGAGGGGTGTGAGGGAGATGGGTGAATGGAGCTACTTTTTGATATAAATAAAACTTACACCACTAATCTCCCACCGCTCCATAAGCAGATCTTCCCTTATTGTAGCTTCTGAGTCAGAAATTATTGTATTATCTAATAAGACTAATTAGTTTTCATTTATCTTCCCTGCTCTAATTACTTCACCATAGCACTTGAAATTGCCATTACTTCTTCGGAATTCAAATGTTATTAAACCCGCTCTGCTGTATATATATATATATATATATATACCCCTCCGCCCTTATGCTTGTCTGCAGGCTGTTTGTATGCGCACCCTCTGTCAATGAGGCAAAGGGTATTCGGTTCTTACAGAGGCATTGCTGGAGATTCAAGCCTCCAGAGATAATGTGGTAGTCATCACGGCGTATCATCCCAGATGGAAACTTAAAATATCTGTGCAGTTCGAGTTTCTTACAAACGATGCACTGAAGAAGGAGGTAGGAAGCTTCCTAGGGATTGGTTGGACAACCGAAAAATCAGGGACAAATTCTCGGCACTGCCCAGACCATCTTTGGTGCCATGCTGCCTTATGTGCATTGGTTATCGTTAACTCGTTTCCGAGAGGTTAAACGGCAGGGGTATGAAGCTGACGACTCACTTCCATTTACAGTCAAAGTTACGTGTGCGTGAAGCTAGACTGTACTCACTCTACCCCATGTGTCTACATTGCCGGTCCCAGTGGCCGCGCGGTCTAAGGCGTAGGTCTGCGGCCGCTCGCCTGCTGAGATTGTGGGTTCGAATCCCACCGGGGGCATGGATGTTTGGTCTGTTGTGTGTGTTGTGTGTTGTCAGGTAGAGGTCTCTGCGACGAACTGATCACTCGTCCAGAGGAGTCCTACCGATTGTGATGCGTCGTTGTGTGTGATCTAGAAAACCTCAAGAATAATGAGGAGCCAGAATAAAGCAGGCTGAACCGTTGGGCGACGCCTGCAGCAAATAGACAACGTAGCAGTTTAGGAGAGAATAAAATACCAAGTTAGTCTCCAAAGACTAGGTGGTATCGTGAAAGAGACAAAAAAATGTGTCTACATGGCTTGCACAGGGACAGACATGCCTGTAACTGTACGAAATTGTATAATTGTCTGCCTTAATCATTATAATAACACAACAGATGGTAATGTATCAGACAGAACACAACGAAGGATTTAAGAAATTTTTCTAAAAGTAACAGAAAATTCGGTAGATTATCTTATCGATAGTGTTCTACATTCATATTAGGAGGCCGTCCGATTTTCGTTTGGGAACCTGACGATCCCGAATGGGGCATTTTGATTTGCATCATTTTGCAGACTAATGCAGATATCGGCACAGTATGATGGCTATGCATTGTCGCATTTCACGGTATTCAATTACGATGAGGTCAATAAATATCCGAAGAATGTATCCTACGGACCTAATATTTTGTTTGCTACAGTTTATACTGGTAATGAAAGAATGTGGGTTTGGTAGACAATTTGTACATCTGTGACTCTCAAAAAATAGAGACTGCTGTTAGGTATGGACTGTGTGCTAGACGTATTACACAATATCCAGTTTCTGTTGTAGTATAAATGGTGACAGTCACATGTACTTGACCAAAGAAGAAAACTTATATAAGACTCACTTTGTGTTCCTATAATACAAATAGAACTCGATGAACGACATACTTTTGCTCTTTCGCCTTAAACCACCATCGGTTCTGGGGCACAAGAATACGTAAGGGCACGTTTTCTTTTATGCATTCATCCTGTGTATGGGAGACAGAGGTGTCAGGCTCTTACAGAGATAATGATAAAGAAGCGAATTAAAATAAGAGTTCCTTATTATTAAATTGTTGATTACAAAATGGTCCATAATATTTTCCTAACAGTGTTTAAAATCCAGGTTACTTGTTGCTGCCTCTTCCTGTATTAGTAACCAACTGTCAAGCCGTAGCGTAGTTCTGTCATGTCTGATATTTCTTGTAAGTTTCTTAAAAGTCGTAATTACTGTTAAATACTGCAGACAACTCAGCGTGAAAAAAAATGCAGAGCCGAAACTAATGAAGTAATTTTCGAAAATGTACGTACATCGTCACTCGGTCTAGGTTTCTGCATTAGACTGGAGCTTTCACTGTGTGTTTCTTATGGTAAAAACTAATTCTAGGCCTGTGTATTTCGAAATATTCCAAAATAAACTGCACCTACCTCCCAGCTGAATGCTGCAGCTCTTTCCTTGTTGTGAGGAATGGGTGGTTTAATGGGTGTGTGGTTAGAGGGTTGAACTGAAGGATGTTGGGTAAAACTGAAAGGTTCAAGAGAAGATTCGGAAATCCAATTCCGCCTTACATGCAACTCTATAGATTAACGTAGAGGTGAAGAGATAGTATGGAAGAGAGTGGGGATATGGAAAGGAAATTGCTAGTTTAAACGGAGGAGGAAGGAAAGGATGTTCCTTCCTAAAGCAAGAGATTAAATTGAAAGGTTTCTACTTCTCTTTTCACTAAAGTGATTGATGATAGTGAGACTCGAACAAGCTGTGCCATAGAAAGTGGTCGAGTCAGAGGAAAGTCCATGCGCACTGCAACGACCAATAATTTCCTAAAATTCTTGTCAAATTAAACGAAAACATTTTTGGTGTTTTATTTCAGCTGTTCATAACAGAAATTTTCCCTTAGTTTTACTGTTTCAACGTATATTTACTTAATCGTCTCTAGTTACTTTACTAGGCACGAGAGTGTCAAGGAATGTGTGAGTGAGTCACAACAAAAGAACCTAATGTAAGAGATGTCATTTGTAGGGCTAATAATTTCTTAAATATCCGTAAATTTGTTCCACTTTTGTTAAATGAAACAAAATTCAAGAGCGGAAGTTATAATTTTTTATTTCAGATAACATAACAATAGTGAGAATTTTCGAACACCATAAATAATCTACAGGTTTTATTTTGAGGATCAACAAATAAAGAATCTGATTACTGGATATTCATTAACGAAATTATGGTTTAGTTTCACACCTCATTAATCTGTTTCCCGCTCATATACTATATATACACTTTCATTGTACAAATTAAAGTAAAACCTGTGTACAGCAGTCTGTGCTTGCCCCACACAAACCACTAATTATTTGCTATAGCTCTTTACCTAATAAATTTGTGAGAGTAACCAATTCGGCACCGCTTTAACACACATCACATACACGCAAGCATATACTAACGCATTATAGTGTTCAAAAAATATATACAAAGCTGTTAAAATTTATGATCAGAATACCATAAATATCATGTTTTTTCTATATTGAATTTCCATATGTGCTTTGAAAAATATTACTCTGTTTGTTATTGTACATATACGGAAACGGGTTTGTTGTAGAGTAAATATTCGTGAGTTCCAATTTTAATAAATCCAAACAGTATAAAATATGGATTTTATTGCCAGCGTCTTGCTACAACTGATTGAAAAATCTATACGGATTTTTTAGGCAAGATTTTACCATTGCCTAGGGCAGTCGAATGTGAAAGCATGTAAGCCTATGTGTTATTCAGTTCAAGCCCATGGGACTCGCATCACAGACGGGACAGGAGTTCTGTTTGTTCTGTCCAAGTCACAATCACTCACTCTCTCTCACACACACACACACACACACACACACACGCACGCAAGCGCGCGCGCGCACACCCACTCACGCACACCAACCCCACGCACGCGCACACACTCACGCGCACCCACTCATGCACGCACCCACTCACGCACCCACACGCACGCACATATACTCACGCACACACCCACTCACGTACGCTCACGCGCACCCACTCATGCACGCACGTACACTCACGCGCACCCACTCACACGCACGTAACCCACTCGCGCACCCACCCACTCGCGCACACTCACTCATGCATGCACGTACACTCACGCGCACCCAATCACACACACGCACTTGCACACACCCACTCACGTACGCACACACACACACACACACACACAAAATACCCACTCGCGCGCGCGCGCACCCACTCACACACGCACACCCACTCACGCACACACATACTCTCTCGCGCGCGCACACACCAACTCACGCACGCACACACGCTCATCCACTCTCTCACGCACGCACACACACGCACACTCACGCACACCCAATCACCTACGCACAAACTTGTACGTTCAGTAAGTATTTGAAACTCTTGCCTGTGTTTAAAATCTTGGGATTTCTTGAAAATAAAATATGATTAAATTAATATTCATCAAGTTAAAGGCCCTAATTAAATTCTAGCTTTTTGTTATATTATTCTTTGAATCTAAAATGAAGTAATTAAATAAACACCACGCCATAGAAGGATATGGAAGAGCAGACATATAAATCCACAGATTCTTAGCCTCGGTGCTAGACGGGGAAGAAGAGCAGCCACAAATTTTCTTTGCATAAAACTAAGTGTCGGTCTCAGTGCTTTGCAAAATGTAAGAAGGACTTGACTCACCGACTTGAAGTCACTTTGTGATAAGTGAGTTCTTGTCACCACGGTATGGCGCGTCGTCAGTTTGCGGACGGAGGAACGGCCATCAGTATGGAAGGTAGCTGCGAATGTATTGAATAAGCAGTCACGGACAGCTGACAAGGGGTAGTTCTCTAGTTTGGGATTTGGGCGAGGTGCTAGCAGCTCATTACCAAACCGGTATATGTGCTTCGGGCTTGGACTGATCCTTTGGTGCGACCTAAGCAATGGAAAAGAGCAGTGCATCAGATATTTATAGTCTTCCAGAAAGCCTATATTTCTGTTAGGAGGGAAGATTAGTGTAATATTTTCATTGAGTCCGGTATCCCTATGAAACAGGCAAGGCTAGTAAAAGTGTGTCTGAATGGAAACCAGAGCAGAGTCCGAGTCGTCAAACATTTGTCTGAATATTTCTTATTCAGAATGGTTGAAAACAAAGAGATGTTTTTTCGCCATTGCTGAGTAGAGTATTTGGGCCTAAGAGGTACAAAGTTACGGGGGAGTGTAGAAGGCTACATAACGAGTAGTTTAATGACCTGTACTCATCACCACATATTATTCGGATGATAAAATCGAGACGAATGGGATGGGCGGAGCATGTAACACGTATGTGGGAGAGAAGATATGCATACGGGGTTTTGGTGGGGAAACCTAAGGGCTAGAGTCCACTTGGGAGACACAGACATAGATGGGAGGGTAATAATAAGATGGACCATCAGGAAGTGGCATGGGGGGCATGGTCTGGATTGGTCTGGCTCAGGATAGGGACAGGTGGCGGGCACTGGGGCAACGAACTTCCAGGTTCCATAAAATGTGGGGAATTTCATGACTAGCTGAGAACCGGTTAGCTTCTCACGAAGGACTCTGCTCCATGCATAAAGTAAGTAAGTAAGTAAAGTCGCTTGGTGGTTATATAACCTATGAACATTACGATACGGTAGATCTTAGGGTGGTAGATTTTTGAAGATGTGACGTGGTGAATTTGGTTCATGATCTTGGGGGGTTTTGGGGGGGGAGGGGGTTGGTTGGGTATTACCGATGTTGAACTTCAGCAATTTTCTGCTTGTGGGTTAGTTCAGCTTCTGCTCTGCACTTGCAATGGTATGTGACGTAACGTAACGCAAAGCAGTGCCGTGCAGTACAACGTGATGTAAATTCTGTACGTGTTTATCGGCCATTAAATAACAAAATGTATACATTTAAATTAATAAATACTAACGTCACCGTTATAGTGACTAGGCTTTGTTCTTTGAGGCTGAGGAACTGTTACGGCAACAGAACATATCACGCTATGCTATAAACTCATTGAGAGCTAAACAACAAATCCTCAGTCAGAAACTGAGGATTTGTTGTTTACTTTATAATGAGAAAGAGGGTTGTTGGATTTCCGACAGTGGTTTAGAAATCCCGCAAAATCTTTCAAGGCAGAAGGGACGTAAATTGAATGTTTATTGCCAATCGAACTGTTTACAGTTATTAGTTACTTGTTTATGAGTGCCTAGACACATAGAGCATTGAACAAACGAGACAGGTTTGAAAATCCAGTGGCCCCAATAATATGTTATTTCAACACACAGATGGGTAGAGACCTGATCAAATAACTAGGCCTATGTCATTCTCACTTTATCTGCAATTCTCCCCTTTCCCTGCACGAATGCAATATTATGTGTGATAATGCAATTTTGTCCCTCAAAACCGCCCCTTGTCATGTGCTACCTTGCCCCACCAAATCTGTTTGTTTACCTTTCGCCTCAATTTACCTCGATTAAAAAAAAAAAGAACAGATACACATGCATACAAATCAGTCATGTGACTGAATCCCAGTTGCTCCCCCTCCTACACCTTCCAAACAAATCCAGCTTCTTTTTTCCCAGAACACACACACACACACACACACACACACGCTCACACACACATGATAATCCCTCGAAGTATCAGATCAAATGAACAGAAATTACAGACTTTGGGTTTACATTTTTTCCATTCGTTGTCAGTCGCCAAATATTATGGACTCGCGTTATTTTGAACCCAAAAGGGGGTAGTTCAATCGTTTATGTGTGACTTTCCAATTTAGCCTCTGCTTTGGGAATGGTATCATGCCATTCACATCTTTGGAAATACTGGCTACGAACACATTTTCAGATTCGGGGTGGAAAATATCAAATCCAACACTTTATGGCCTGTGTAACCGCCACGTGGTTTAATGCAACGTCGAAGACTATAGAGTAAAACTGTAATAACTTTGTGATTAAGTTACACAAGTCATGTGCTTTACATCACTGACCTGTGACCGGTATTTATGTGACAACGCAGTAAATATTAATTTTGACGAGCGAGAGATCGAACCTCGCGGTCGAGCACTTAGTACTTCTGCTTCGTTGCTTAAAGTTCGAGGCTCAGATTTTGATGCGGAGACTGCGTATACTAGCAGGTGCCTTTCGTGGCATTTTTAAGTTCCTCGCGGATTATTGCCCATTTATAAACCTAAATATCCCACAACCGCTTCTTTCTACGTTTTTCCACTTTATTATTTACCGATCATCATTCGACTCAACTCTCTGTCTCTCTCTCTCTCTCTCTCTCTCTCTCTATATATATATATATATATATATATATTACAGATATCGCCATTACATAAACCACATAAATTAGAACATATAAGACAAAATAAAAGGAATATGAAGCAATGTGCACAGCCAGAACCTTCATAATTCTGATGGCTGATGGAACGACAAAAATTTTACGAATTCGTTCAAAAGCTAATGTTTTACAGAAAGCTCTCTTTCACTAAAACTATAAATTATTAAACTTGAGATGAATTTGAGACAAAAATATTTTCAGGTCTTGCAAAATGAGACGGTATACTTGTTCACTTACTACATGTATTTAAGACCCTCTGACAGCCTTTGCCTCATAAATTACAGACGTCCATTCTTCTCACTCCATCGTCTTCTATTGCGATCTCTTAATCTTCATCTCCTGTAGATCCCTTATCAGCATCATCTATTCATCTCAATCTATGTATTCGCATTTTTCTTCTTTCCTTTTCCTCTCAAATACTTCTTAACTACCCTTCCGTGATCCATTCTTACTATCTATTCCAGCTTTTGATTTGTAATGTCTGCTAGTATATCCAAATCTCCATACAGCCCTCTTCGATCCCGATTGGTCATTATATTTCAGCTGTAAAGACACTGAGCGCACTCCAAGTAATAATACAGATATCATAATCCTTGTAACTTTTACCTGATCTTGTGCCAGTACTATCCATCTGGCGTCGATAATTAGTAGATTTCTCAGCAATTAGGATCTTTACGGGGGTGAGGTTTTGAACCTCATGTTTCAACCCCAACCTGGAGGACCAGGATATTCTCTTTTGTCTCGGCCTTCACCTTAAACCTATCCGTCATTGGAGGTCCTACCAGTAGCTACGTTACCGACGCATAGCTCTCAGTATCATTTGACCACCCAAGCCTCACCACGTCAAATTAGTGATTCTCGTTGGAAAGACGATATACATTTTCCACATTTCCAGTCACGACCTGGTTCTTCGTCAGTTGCAGGTCTACTATTCACCAAAAACTGTTAGGGTGAGCAAACAAGACTGGAGGCTAGAGCTGTATGTTGTACACATACGAAGATACACGGAGGCTAATACTATTCTTCACTTGAAAGATAGTACCAGAAGTTGCCGAGTGGAAAGAGTAGTAAATATGGAGTAATAACTCCACTCATTTTTGATCTCTGCATCCTTCGGTGTTCGAATTACTGTTCCTAGGTTTCTCAGTCAGTAGTCTAGTCTTTTGCCGACTTCGTTATCTGGGGTCATATTTACAGCCCGTATGTACTACCTACTATAACAGCAAGAAATTCTGAATTTTGTCACTCCGTATATTGAGGTTACAGGCCTAAGTGTTCTGTGATTCATTCATTCATTCATTCATTGCTCGATTACGATCAAATTCAGTATGAACGTTTTGCACAGAATTATTTTGAGCATTTGTGAGTTTCGTGAATATTGGCGCAGGAGCGGCCCGAAAATTTTTATGGGCGTGAATGGCAGCACGTGTTCAGCACGCGCTCAAGTTCATGAATTTTGTCATTCATTACGTTGTCACGATACTTATGTCGCAGTGGCATTTCACTTAAAATTTATCGGTGTCATTTTATACATGTTAGAGACAAAAGTGAATGTGAGAGCTGTATATCATGTTTTAATGCACTGACAGTGTGCAATTGCCCGTCAGATTTTATACGACTTCTTTTGTGTGTGTGTGTGTGAATGAGGTGCGGTGACAAAATGAAGGGGGGAAAGTAGGGGATATTGGTGGCGCTACTGGTCGCATTTCGGAACTTGGAATGTAGCAATGGAAACTGTCGGGAAAGGGGCAGGGGTGGGGGTTGTGTTGGAGCCCTAGTGGTTATTGCTGTGTAATCAACACCACTACCGTTTACTGGACTTCCTCACACGCACACTTTGAGACACCTTGTAAGTTACACAACAATATATATGGGCTTATAGGTACGGTGCTGTAATATTTAACCCAGGACTGTGATTATTTGTGTGGGTGTCTCCCCCTACAGTCTACTCATTCCTTTCAGTTTTTATTGTCGCTTGCTACGTTTCTAGCTGTGTTCATTATCTGTACAATTCATGCCGAGGGAATAGATGTGCGAGGGATGTGCTACTGATTACGTAACCTACACGTACGCCAGTGCATTCGTTGCTGTAAATTATCACCCGTGCTTTTTATTCGAGAGAGTTGAATTTCAAAAAGCTGAAAAGTCACAGCATTTGGAACATCCATCTCGTAGCTCGTCAAAGTGATTACACAGTGAAGGGGGAGGGATACAATTTGTACTGGTGTTGTATCCTGGTGCTCTGTTTTGTGATACCGGATATACATAGTTAACAGGTACGAATGATACGCTTCGATTCTGTTTCTCATTTTATCCTCATAAGCAAGGTTTTCCAGACGATTAGACGCCAAACTTCCATCAAACATCTAAAGGCTGTGGCTTTGACAAGAATCCATATTTGAATTATCGATCTAGGGTAGTGTCCTTCTTTGCAGTAATTTAGTGCTCACGACAGTCTGTGTAACTTTTCCTAGACTGTACTAAGGAATTAAGCAATTTCATGCATTCATACAGATGACTTTGCTGCTTCAGCCTGCAAGACGGACACTACACAAATCCAGGCGCACCAAATCTCCAACACACATCGAACCAAGAACAATACGACCGACGTGGTAATTCAACAGCACAGTCGCAAGCTACTGATGATGGTTATATTAATGTCCGAAACATGTTGAGTACATAAATATTGAAATAAAATAACAAGTGACATTAAGTTGGTCTTTTATTCTTCAACTATTACAATGATGCACGGTCCAATAAACATAAAAAAACATAAAACTATTGTTGTTTTATACAAGTAGCAACATATGCACTTTCGAGAACACAGCGAAATTTGAGGCGCTGAGAGCTGTGACTGTACAGATTGTGGAATGTTACTCTTTGCAACGTGATGGCTGAGATTTGATGACCGCACGGGGGAAACTTTTCCCTGGGTAGAGGATTCAAGCCTCAGGTGACACCGCAAATTCTGTAGGTGTCATATAGGCTACAAAGCATCCCATACCACTTAGAATAATCTTCGCGATCAGAGTTTGAAAATAGGTTTTTCAATCTGTCTTCATAATTTTGACTACAGAAAAATTCTGTTACAACGGCGTTGTGCTTTAGTGCACAAAATGAAAACTGAACCGCTGAAATGAATAGAAATTCATTGCAAATTGTAACTGGAACAGGTCAGTTTCCTGATTTGTTCTGTAATATTTTATTGTAAAATCCGTTATTTCAGTGTAATTTGTAGAGGAAGCTCCCCTCTCCACCTATCTTACATTAGCCAGTTATAACAAAAGAATATTTGTTCCAAAGAAAGAAAAACAACTGTAGTCAGCAATGCAGTTCTCGACAACAGAAGTTACGGTTCACATGCAATACAAAGCTCCTATCGCCATCCATATGCCTGTTTTATCTAAGCGCTCGGGCTATACACTAAAGCATTGTATATGGGTTATAAATGATAAACCACGCCTACCAACCCAATGCGGCCAAATCTTCAGAGAATTATGATGTATGACAGATACGCGCCAGAGTAGATTCTCCTGGGGGATTTTCGGGTATAGGGGGAACGCGGCGGTAACTCTGAGCTTGGATAAAGTCCCTGGATTTGGGGGACACAGGATGGGGGGGGGGGTTGTCTAAATGAGCTCCACCATCAATATATAGCCGTTAGCGATGACATCAGTATTCTGAAGTGTATGTTGAGCATAGAGGGTGGGTCGGTGGTGGAGATGTGGGGGTGGATTTTATATCAAGGGGGAGGGATCGTTGCCTGGTCTCTAGTTTACGAAATGTAGAGAGGTTTTTAAGGGCAGAAAGGGGGGATAGGTGCAGAATATTGACGCAATGGGAGGAGCAAAAAATTCTGTCACATTTTAATGAACGAATATGAACATCTGTATACGAATATTTGTATCTGAGTGGAAATAATTTTAGCTTCCCCATTTTCCAAAAACCGACGACTGTCTTGTGATGCAGTCACTGCTGGCGTTTTCTTGGATGCAGACGTTTTCGCACTGTCCTTTGAACTTGCCATGATTAATTTCATATACTGTATAAAATGTGCGAGATCTTCCTGTAGTAAGAAAATAGGCATATAGATTTGAAGTTACGTTTTTGAAAATCGTCACACAGATGACGTTACTTTATGGATATTGCATCTGCCACGAGTATAGTGTCCAATGTCTTATCTACATCGGTCTCTGGTGCGCACTTTGGATACAAATATAAAAGTTTTTCACATATTTATATCTCACGATTATCATATTTTTAAAGCACACTTTCTCAGTATTTCGGATTTTATATTTTGAAATCCTTGCTCTACGTTTCTAACTCAAGTAGCCTCTAAATTTCGCCCCGTCTTTAATTCAGCACTTTTAAATCCCACAGTCTTTACCCCCAGCGAAAAATCTCCTCGTACTCACTCAGTGGGGTTCTAGAGCTGGTTTTGATGCTTTGGACGGCAGAAAGTTCTCCTGATACTGTGGGAAGTGAGTTTAACCTTTTGGCGCCGGAATTATTTTTTTAATTTTAGCACATTCTGTAAATAAAATGTGAATAATACAGGAACCAAATACATTAGAATTATGAAACAAACTGCATTTTGAAGATTAAAAAAACGGAGGGTATATACCATGTTTAAAATATTCAGTACCGATATTTGTTGAATAAATATATAAAATGCAACTTTAGAGGTTAGCGGTGCGGTACGACCACTATAGTTGACATTGGGCTTCAAAAGGTTAATATTAAAACTTCAGAAACTAAGACTAACCTTAAATATGTTTAAAGACTATCTTCATTGTTGCACCGTGCACTTCGTAGAGTCACTTTCATTATACCAACTATGCACTTACATAAATTTCACACTAAAACACTTAAAATCGCTCCACATATTTCGATCCTAAGATCACCTTCAGGGAGCCATATTGTTCCTTGCCAAAGTCACATATTAAAAACACTTACTAGTTAATTTCCTTGCATTTACAGGGTGCTGAGGCAGCATGTCTGTAATATAAAATATATACTTAATTGTCAAGATAATAAGTAACATTGTCAAAATAAAATTAATTAATTTTTTGTATAAAAATAATTAGACTATCTGGATTAAAGCAAGGTTTATGCTTACTGTATTGTGTTGAGGCAGGCGCATTCTCAACAGAGTACAGTAAGCATAAACCTTGCTTTAATGCAGATAGTCTAATTATTTGTATAAAAAATTAATTAATTAATTTTATTTTGACAATCTTACTTATTACCTTGACAATATACTTAATAAAGTATATATTTTATATTACAGACATGCTGCCACAGCACCCTGTTAATGTAAGGAAATTAACTAGTGAGTGTTTTTTTTAATATGTGACTTTAGCAAGGAACAATATGACTCCCTGAAGATGATCTTAGGATCGAAACATGTTGGAGCGATTTTAAGTGTTTTAGTGTGAAATTTATATAAGTGCACAGTTGGTATAATTAAAATGTTTAAAGACTGTGTTCATACCGCACGTTAAGCGCACTTCATCTCGGTTATAAACTCAGTCAGTGCTACATACGGAAATTATGGATGTTTGTTCTTCGAACATTATAATACGAATGCACTGTGTGGGCAGAACCTAGAATGAATATTAAACGTGGTGGTACATGTAGTAGCCACTAGTGTTTACTTACTAGTCGAAGCGTACCAAGTCTCAGAAGCAATAATTTTTAAACCTTTAGAAATTATATTTCTCCAGTAATGTTTAACAAGATTCGGGAATATGGATTAGAAGCGTTAAACTTTGTTATGTGTGGACAGAAGCTTTGTATTGGCTGTTGAACAGTGCCGGGACATATGTCAGTGTATCGCTGTTTATATTTATAGCCAGACGTGCTCTGAATAAGCTCTTTGCAGATCACTGAGCAGG